>ENA-OUOG01001394-OUOG01001394.1-marine-metagenome-genome-assembly--contig:-NODE-1394-length-28221-cov-4.139852_pt1 | contig 28221 bp, 29 predicted proteins | sample MGYA00248635_ERZ508505 | MGnify/ENA primary metagenome ERZ508505 (study PRJEB26176, sample SAMN06267871) | marine metagenome | isolation source: Saanich Inlet, British Columbia, Canada | place: Pacific...
TTACAAAGATATAATGAGCTTAAAGATATTATTTCTATTGATAAAATCCGAATTATAAATTTTCAAAAAATAAAAGATAATTTAGTTTTTGACTTTGAGAATACTTTAACTGAGGGAAAGCGACTTAAATCAACTAAACCAAACCTACCATCAAAGATTTTTGATTTGATTGATAAATTTCCTGAAGATGATAATTTTATTGTTAAGCGTTTTTTTGTTTTAAACACACCCGACTCCTTGGAGAATATAAGTAAATATAGAGCAGCATATGATAATATTAAGCATGATTTACCGAGAGGAGTTTATTTGAATAGTTTAATCAGAAACTCAGAGTGCTTAGCAGAGGTAATTTACGAAGACAATCTTTATGGAGACAGAGTTACAGTAGATATTATTAAACTTAAAGATAGCCTAGCTGTAAAAGCACTTCAAAAAGATAATCTTAAAAATATCGAAATTGCAGATTACTTTGCAGAACTTATTTTGAATACAGGCGAGTATAAATTCGAAGATAAATTGAAAATTAATATCTCATCATTTCAAAAGTTTTCTGGATTTAAAGTAACGATACAACCCAAAAGGAACAGTACTATCTTAAGAACGTATTATTGTTTAGTTTCTAAAGACTCAAAATTTCTAGTTTTTTCTCAGTCAACTGACAAAACAGATGATGAAATCAAAGATATTATTAAAGAACTAGGTGGTAGCGAAGGACTAGTTTCCTATGATGAGTTTTACAATGCCTTGTATACACTGCCCGATGCTTGTACGATTAATGATAATTTTTTATCAATTTATTCAGAAAAATTAACCAAAAATTATGCACGTCAAAGAGGATATGCAAAATGGTCAAAAAAAATGGTTGGACATTGGCAAACTACAGCAAGTTATTACGGAGCAGAACATAAAAATTGGTCGTTATCGTTCTTTGATTTACTATCCTATGATAAAGTAAATCTCATTTATAATAATCTCTATATTGACACAAAAAAATCTAAAAGGTATTCAGAAATTATTGATGTTCTTGACAGTCAAGGAGTTGTTGATACTGGTAAATACCCAGATGAATTATCTTTTCCAGGAAATCGATTTGTTGTATCAATTAACAATTGGAATCGAGGACGATTAACTAGAGATATTATGTTGCAATTTGCAGAATGCCTACAGATTCAGTAATCAACAAAATCAAACGATTTTCTTGTTTCTGTAACTACATTTCCGTCTCCAGACACTCCTGACCCAAGGTTAATGTCAAAGTTACAAGAGGTCATTAAAATACCTACAATAGTTGCTGTGATAATCTTTGCTAGTGTACTCATGATTGTTCGTTTTTTGATTGAATATTTATTTTTTAATTACAGTTCAAATATTTAAAAAATCATTGAGTGTTAAAATTTTAAATATCTGAACTGTTGATTGATTGGTATGAATTGTTAATTATCGTTTTTTGATTTTATTTCTACGCCATTTTCATCATCAATTCTTACTTGTACTTCGGAACCATTGGCTTTAATACCATCAGAGTTTATTTTTAGTTTTACACTATCTCCTGATTTAAGAACAAGGCCTTCGTCTACATTAATTTTTAATGAAGTTTTCCCGCTATTATTTATGTTTCTTGTTTCTTTTTCGTCTACATCATCACAGTCCAAACATTCAACTTCATTTTGTTTTACTTTTAGATACTTACCGTTGTTAGTGTTATATATAATACTATTATAACTTCTATATGTTCTTCTGATGTATCTACTTAAATCTTTGTCGACCATAAGTATACTGCCTTCAGGCATATAAATAATAATACGGACTTGTTGTTCACTGTATTTATTATCTACATCTGTGGTATGGTAGACCTCAAGTTTTAATTCTTTATTATCAAATCCATAGCTGTAATTAATGTTCTCAGCACGTTCTTTAGCTACTCTGTAACTGCTTCCGCTTGCTTCTTTGACTATAGATATTTTTGCAACAGAATCTGTTGTTGAATATACAATGAGTTTTATGTCATTTGATACAATTTTCCGACCTTCATCGTCTTCAATTAGTTTAAAATTATTATGGTTTCTATAATAGTAATTATCATAACGGTCGTATCCAGCAACGCTAATTTTTAAAGTATCACTAGCTGTAATATTCAACTCTTTTTTTGAAACAGTTTCTGCATCAAAAGCATGCTCCGAAGCTTGCTTAATTCCCGTAACTATTAACCCTAAAATTGAAATAATCCATAATCCTAATAATGTGAATTTTGCAGGATTTCCAATAGATTTTAAATTGTTAACTAAGATTTTTAAGCCTAAATAGAATAAAAAGAAAAAAGGAATTCCTATAGCAAAGAATAACAATAGTGACATTAACCAAATAGGAATATTAGCAGCGTTACCTATTTCTAAAAAGTCCATGCCCGGAAAATGAATAATATCTGTAACACCTACTGTAAATAAACCTACGAGTAGTCCTATTAATGTACTCACGCCAACAATAATCATTATAATCCCAAAGAATTTCGCAAAAATCTTAAGAAAGAACATAACGATGTCGCCAATAGTTTCAAAAAAGTTTCGTGACTTGTTTTTAAGGTTATGACTTTGCTTATCAAAATCAACACTTTTTACAGTTTCTGAGATATTATCGGCAACATTTTCAAAACCTTCTTTAAGGTTATCACCATGTTTTTTGAAATCTACATTTTTAATTTTGTCAGATACCGTATCAAAACCGTCTTTAATTTTTTTTTCGATATTACTGATATTTACAGCTTCTCCCGTCATGGTTAGCTTTTCTGCAGTTGTTGTAGCTTCAGGTATTAAAGCCCAGCAAATCAGATATATGATTATAAATGTTCCTCCAGATAGGAATGTAAATAACACCCATAACAAACGCACCCAAACCATATCTATACCTAAATAATGACTAAATCCTGAAGCAACACCACCAACATAAGAGTTATCAGTATCTCTAAACAAAGTTTTGCTAGGGCCAGTTTTAGTTTGCTTTTTATATTGTGGTTCGTCTTCAAAAATCTCATCATCAACCAAATAATCTTCAGGCTGTCCCATGATAGTTATTACTTCGTCAACAAGTTTAGTACCCACAACTTGTTTTTCGTTTTGTATGCGCTCACTAAAAAGTTCTGCGATTCGAGCTTCTATATCTGCTATAATTTCTGAACGACCTTGAGAGTCTGTAAATGAACGTTTTATAGCCTCAAGATAGCGCGATAACTTAAGATATGCGTCTTCGTCTATATGGAAGAATACCCCTGCTAAATTTATATTGACTGTTTTATTCATTTTTTTGTTGTTTTTGTACTTGTGACTAGGTTAACTGCATTTTGTAATTCACTCCAAGTAGTGTTTAACTCTTTGAGGAATAATTTTCCTGTTTCTGTAAGACCATAATATTTTCTTGGTGGTCCAGAGGTAGACTCTTCCCAACGATAATTAAGAAGTCCTGCATTTTTTAATCTTGTTAATAGTGGATATATAGTTCCTTCTACAACAAGCATTTTTGCGTCTTTAAGTGTTCCCAGAATTTCTGCAACATAGGCGTCTTCATCCTTAAGGATAGACAAAATACAGTATTCTAAAACACCTTTACGCATTTGTGCTTTTGTGTTTTCTATCTTCATATTTTTATGAGATTAAGATTTAATAAACTGTTCATTTTTTGATTGATTTATTGATGAAATACTGAAATGAATTCAGCATAAATTATTTTAAAAATTTCATTGTAAATGGATATTGATATTCTTTACCATCTCTTGCCGATAGACTTGCCTTTACAATTAATGCCAATTCAATGAGGAAGCCTAGAAAAGCTAAAATGCCTAAACCGCCTGTAATATAAAGTAAAGGTGAAGGTCTGCCAATATTTATATGAAAGTCATAAAAACCGTTGAAATCAATGAAGTCAATACCATTAAAAACTTTAAATATGAAAAAAGGAATACTTATGGTTCCTAAAATTAAGGCATACAGCAAAATACTTATTTGGAAATTAATCGCTTGTTTCCCATGTTTATCAACAAATTCTGATTTTTCTTTATTAGCAACCCACAGTATAATTGGACCAATAAAATTTCCAAAAGGGATAATAAACCTTGAAAAGGTAGATAAATGAATAAATGTAGCGATGTTTTTATGATGCTCAGTTGTCATTTTATAAAAGTATATAATAGTTGCTTATGCAAATATATATCTAAAAGAAGGTATTATGCAAAACATAGTACTATAATTAACAATTTATTAACAATTAATGATTCTTTTTTATGGTGCTAAGAATTTTTTAAACACCACAGACACAGATAATATGTTATATAAACATAGAGAATAATGAGAACAGGTGGAAGTTGCGTATAAACTATCTTTTATTCTTAAGATAGAAGTTCTCTCTCAGATTATATAAAATTATTATTAGGAGAAAGCTTATAATTACGATTAATGAGATTCTCATATTGTTTCATTCTTATATATATATAACAAACTAAAAGCTGAAATACCTACTGTGATTTAAAATAGGTTTGATAATGCGTGAGGTTCTAAATACAAAATAATATATTTAGGTCAGCACAATTATTTCAAACGTCAAATAATAGAATATGAACATTACATCATCAAAACTCAATAAGTATTTAATGTTTAAACTCCCAGCAGCCTATTTCACGGGAGTGCGAACAACTTTTTTAGATGATAAAAAATGCACAGTATGTGTTAAACACAGATGGATAAATCAAAATCCATTTAATTCTATGTTTTGGGCCGTACAGGGTATGGCAGCTGAATTGTCTACAGGGGCTTTAGTCATGAAAAAGATTAAAGAAAGCGGAAAAAAAGTATCAATGCTTGTACTTACTAATAATGCATCTTTTTCCAAAAAAGCAACAGGTAGAATTACGTTTACCTGTATTGATGGATTAAAAGTTGATGAAGCTATTACCAAATCTATAGAAACTAAGAAAGGACAAACCGTTTGGTTAAATGCAAAAGGCATAAATGAAGATGGTGTTGAGGTTTCTGACTTTAATTTCGAATGGACGTTGAAAGTAAAGGATTAATATATTTTGTTTTAAGCTGTAACAAAAAACTAGTCATTTCAACTTATAGTTAAACAATCAAAAACAAAAAATTATGACAGCACACGAAATAGACTATCGCATTTATGGAGAAGAAATGCAATATGTCGAAATAGAATTAGACCCACAGGAAGGTGTTATTGCCGAGTCTGGAAGTTTTATGATGATGGATGATGGTTTAAAAATGGACACTATATTTGGAGACGGCTCCGAAAAAGACAAAGGATTTTTAGGAAAAATATTAGGCGCTGGGAAACGTATTTTAACTGGTGAGAGTTTATTTATGACCGCATTTTATAACGATTTGGTAGGTAAACGTAACGTGTGTTTTGCCTCTCCTTATCCAGGAAAAATTATACCTGTAGATTTAACGGAATTTGGAGGTAAGTTTATATGCCAAAAGGATGCATTTTTATGTGCTGCCAAAGGCGTTAGTGTTGGTATAGAGTTTTCTAAAAAATTAGGTCGCGGTTTATTTGGCGGTGAAGGTTTTATCATGCAAAAATTAGAAGGAGACGGTATGGCATTTGTTCACGCAGGCGGTACTATGGCAGAACGAACACTTGAGGCAGGTGAAATCATGAGAGTAGATACTGGTTGTATTGTTGGATTCACCCAAGATGTTAATTATGATATTGAATTCATAGGAGGAATAGAAAACTCAATCTTTGGGGGTGAAGGTTTGTTTTTTGCAAAACTAGAAGGGCCAGGAAAAGTTTACATTCAGTCGTTACCATTTAGTAGACTTGCAGACCGTGTTATTGCATCTGCACCAAAAGCTGGAGGAAAAAGTAGAGGAGAAGGCAGTATTCTTGGAGGTTTAGGAGATTTGTTAGATGGTGATAATCGATTCTAAGGCTGAATACAATTTAATTTTAACATAAGAGGCTGTTAATTTTTTTAGTCAAAAAATTAAACTAAGCTATTTTTTAGCTAATTTTAGGAAGATAAAAATAATGCCTATATATAAAAATACTTTCGTTTAACTTTAATACCCCAATAGAATATGGCGAGAGCAATGTTTGAGTATACTAAAACCGTACTCAGTAAAGTGAGCTTTGACGCAACACTTTTTTGTAAAGAGGTACAAAAAGCAGCCAAACGTCTGTTACCTTATGAATTGGAAGAGTTGCGAATTTTTATTCAAAGTTTAATACTTCAGAATCCAGAATTAAACCAATGTATGGTTTATCTGAAAGCATAATTAAAAGCGACTTATGAGTCGCTTTTTTTATTTGGCTAAAGGGCTAATTATTTCTACATTCTGAAAAGCAATAGCACCTCTAATAATTCCTGAAATCACATTATGCATAGCGTCAATGATTTGCATTTTTAATTCACTTTTATGGTAGATAATACTCACTTCTCTAGCTGGAGAAGGTTCTTTGAAGTGTCTTAGGTTAGGACTTAATTTTTCTCTGAAGTCTAAGGTGTGTAAATAAGGAAGAAGCGTCATTCCTAAACCTTCATTAGATAATTTAATCAGCGTTTCTATACTTCCACTTTCTAATTGAAAATTATCATCGACTTGGTCTTTAAATGTTTTACAAAGATTAATGACACCATCTCTAAAGCAATGCCCATCTTCTAATAAAAGCATATCTTCAATATCTAAATCCGAAACTTCAATGGTTTTTTTATCTCGGAGTCTGTGATTTTCAGGGATATAAGCTACAAATGGTTCGTAGTAGAGCACGCGCTCTTTTATATTGTCATTTTCTAGAGGCGTAGCGGCTATTGCTGCATCTAAGTGACCTTCATTGATACGAGATAAAATTTCTTCGGTGGTGAGTTCTTCAATTTTAAGTTTAACTTTCGGGTATTTTTTTATGAAGTTTCTTAGGAACATGGGTAATAAAGTAGGCATAACCGTAGGAATAATTCCTAATCTAAATTCGCCTCCAATAAAACCTTTCTGCTGGTCTACAATATCTTGAATTCTATCTGCTTCGTTCACAATATTCCTCGCTTGAAAGACTATTTTTCTTCCGACATCTGTCAATTCAATAGGCTTTTTACCACGGTCAAAAATAATGACATCTAGCTCATCTTCTAATTTTTGTATTTGAGTACTTAAAGTTGGCTGTGTTACAAAACAGCTTTCTGCAGCTTTTGTAAAATTTTTATGCTCAGCTATGGCTAGGACATATTTTAATTGGGTGATTGTCATTCCGATTAATTTAGACTATAAAATTAATAAAAACTATATGTTTTTGTTATATAACAATACTTTATTTAAACAAAAAAAGACTGCACATATGCAGTCTTTAAATATTGATTGATTGATGAGTCCCTTTTAGAATCTAATATTTAATTCTAAATTTTTATCTGTAACTGTAAACTTAGCATCCGAATATTGGGGAGGTCCAAAATTCATAATATTATTTGATGCTCCATAGCTTTCAAGCGGCATTCCGTTTTCTCTAAAGTCCATTTTGCCATTACTATTTGCGTCGTGGTTAGCTAGAATAGCGTATTCACCTGGCTTCACATTTTCAAAAGTAATAACTACTTTATTGTTTTCTATAATTGATGATTTGGTCATTACTGGAGCTGCTTTCATAAAAGTCTCTGCTGTATGTAATGCCATGCCAACAGTACCCTGGTTGCTAGTAACATTGTCAATTGTCACTGTAATAGTTATACCTTCTTGAGAAAAACTCAATAGCGATGTAAATAGGATGCAGATTGTTAAAACTAGATTTTTCATTTTTTTTGATTTAATGGTTTGTTTTTGATGATTCAAATATCCAACAAACCTATTGGTCTATACAATCTTAATTACCCAATTGTAAGTTTTTAGCGATGAATCGTAAATAAACCATTATTGGTTAGATGTAATAGCAAAGTCATCTATAATAAGCCTCTAGCTTTTATTTCTAAATACTTATTTATTGTATTTATGGTTAGCTGCTCTGGTGCAGTTAATATGGTTTGAATACCATATTTCTGAAGCTCTTTTACCATTAGTCTTTTTTCAAAAGCAAATTTTTCGGCTATCGTTTTATGGTAAATAGATTGTAAATCCTCGGCATTGGTGTTTATAATGGAATCTAATTCTGTGTTTTCAAATAATACAACGACAAGCATATGCTTTTTTGAAATGGCTTGGAGATAGGGTAGTTGTCGTTTTAGAGCACTAAGGTGTTCAAAATTTGTATAAAGTAGTATTAAACTTCTGTGTGTAACTTTTCTTTTTAATTGCGCATAAAGAAGACTAAAATCACTATCCGAAAAATTAGTAGAGATGTTGTAAATCGTTTCTAAAATTCTATTGAGGTATGTGAGTTTGTTTAAGGCAGGTAGAAATGTGTCTATTTTTTTTGAAAAGGATAGCATCCCTACTTTATCATGTTTTTTTAGCGCTACATTGCTAAAAGCTAAGGTAGAATTTATGGCATAGTCTAAGAGTTTAAGACCATTAAAAGGCATTTTCATAACACGACCAGTATCAATGATTGAATAGATAGGCTGCGATTTTTCGTCTTGAAATTGATTTACCATTAATTGCGCTTGCTTGGCTGTAGCCTTCCAGTTTACCGTCCTAAAATCATCACCCCTGACGTATTCTCTGATTTGTTCAAACTCTGATGTATGACCAATGCGTCTTATCTTTTTTATACCAATTTCTGTAAGTGTATTACTTATGGCAAGAAAATCGTATTTCTGCATTTGAATTATAGAAGGATATACCATTACCATTTGTTGGTTTTGAAATTGATATTTCCGTTTTATAATTTTTAAAATCGATGATGCATAAACATTAAGATCTCCAAAATAATATGCTCCGCGATCTACAGGTCTTACTACATACTCAAAATTATATTTTTGACTAGGGTTTAAATTTATTTTATATAAAAAATCTCGTTTTTGAAATTGTATTGGAAGCTCGTCAATAATATCAAAAAAGACTTTAAAATTATAACTATGACTTATAGTTATTGGCACGGGATTGTCATCACTATTAGAAAACTTGTCAGGTAATAGCCGTCTTGCAGATACTCCTTTTTTTGTTTTGTATAACAGTAAAGCATCCATTATAAATAATACGGCTAAAGCTATTGTAATTACCCAAGCCAAAGCAAAAAGTCCATTAAACCAATAACTCAAAATAAAGCAAGCGGATGCTATAGCTATATAAATATAGAATTGGTTATGAATATATAGTGACTTGAAGAATTTCATTAGTTTTATCTTGGTACTTCAACAGATTGTACAATCATTTCAATTACATTTTCTGTTGTCATACCTTCCATTTCTCGTTCTGGAGTTAATATGATTCTATGGTTAAGAACTGGGTTTAAAGATTTTTTAATGTCTTCAGGAATTACAAAATCACGCCCATTTATAGCCGCAAATGCTTTGGATGTATTTAAAATTGAGATAGATGCTCTTGGAGAACCACCTAAGTACAAATGTGGGTGATTTCTTGTTTTGGATACGATTTCTGCGATATATTGTATAATTTTTTGCTCTACAATTACAGACTGCGTTTTAGATTTATAATCTGCCAACGATGCAATATCTAGTATGGCATTAATTGAAGTTTGAGGCGCTTCACCTTTGCGCTGATGGTGAGAAGCTATTATCTTTACTTCTTCTTCGAGAGATGGATAGTCAACCTTTATTTTAAAAATAAAACGATCAAGTTGTGCTTCTGGAAGCGCATATGTACCTTCTTGTTCTATAGGGTTTTGGGTAGCCAAAACCATGAAAGGATCACTAAATTTATAGGTCATACCGTCAATAGTTGCTTGTCTTTCTTCCATAGTTTCAAATAAAGCCGCTTGCGTTTTAGCAGGGGCACGATTGATTTCATCTATAAGAACAATATTAGAAAATATAGGGCCTTTTTTAAATTCAAACTCCGAAGATTTCATATTTAATATCGAGGTACCCAACACGTCACTTGGCATTAGGTCTGGTGTAAATTGTATCCGGCTAAAATCCGTTTTTAATACTTTGGCAAACAGTTTTGCAGTTACCGTTTTGGCAATACCTGGAACACCTTCTATCAATACATGGCCATCGGCTAACAAAGCAACAATTAATAGTTCTATAAATTGATCTTGGCCAACAATAACTTTTCGTAATTCTGCTTTTATGGCGTCAACTGCATTTTTTAAGTCTTCTAAGGGAATTCTATTATCAAAGCTCAAGTCGTCTTTGTTTTGAGGGTCATTTATTTCTTCGTTTTCCATTGATTATGAGATTTAAAAGTTTCAATTAGCGTATTTAATTTCTCTAATTGTGTTTTGTTAATTGTAGTTTCTTTTTCTAGCTTTTCAATATAGTTAAAAAGCAGTGTTGTCTCTTCTATTGTGTTATTGCTTCTTGCAGCAAGATTCTTAATAAATTCTGAAGTAATTGTAGATGTATTTAAATACACATGGTTGCGTATGTATTCTAAAAAATGCTGAATTTTATGTTGTGCAATTTCTTTATGCTTGCCACTCTCATAGTACATGTCGGCTATGGTTCTAGTAAATTCTAGGGTCTGATTTTTTAAGGGTTTTACAATAGGTATTGCACGCTGTTTACGCTTTCCTTCAAAAAGAATATATACCAAAACTCCTATTAGTACAGTGTAATAACCCCATTTTAAGTGCTCATTATTTAAAAACAAATACATGGGTGAGGTATAAAATTTCTTTCCAGATTTGTAATGGGCATCTAAATATATTGGTTGTTCTGTGTCCAGATATGATAGTAAATTAGCTGTGTAGTTATAATTGGTTTTTTCTAAAATAAAATAATTGGTAAATGCTTGTGGGAATGTGCTAAGTATAATTTCTCCTTCTCCAAAAGGTTGTTTAATTATATTTACCAAGGGATTAGAAACAGTGTCTGTCTCTCGACGTAGTTTATCTATAATACCAACTACTTTTGTATTTAGAGTGTCTATTATATTAAAATGAAATAGTATTGATGCTTTGTTAAATTGATAGTCAGCGTTTTTAAATTGAGGATTAACGAGCTTCAGTTCAAACACATTATTAAAGTTGTTAAAAATATTAACCGACTCGGTATCTAGATTTAAGGTGTCTAATAATTTTTGCTCAAAATCTACAGCAGAAACAACCAAAGTATTTCCCTGAGATGTCCAATCGAGAAGCGTTTCTAATTCTGCTTCTCCAAAATTTATACCGCCATTATAAAATAGATATGTGCCTTTTATTGTATTGTTTTTTAAATACTCGTAAGGCGGTCTGTTAACTTGTATCACAGTATCGGATACTCTCAATAACTGCTCATTAAAAACAAAACTTCCATATGGGATTTTATGATGGGTCGCATAGGATGGAAACCAATTTAGAGTCTTGGGTTTAGTCATCTCAGAAATGACCAAAGCTAGAATTGCCAAGATGATAATTGCAATATATATTTTCCCTCTTTTACTCAAATTTTATGCTTTTATGTAAGGATTCAAATGGAAGTTTGAGGCTTTCAAATTTAAAAGCATCTACTGGAAATTCGCCATACCAGACATAATCGTAGATTTTAGTTATGTTTTCGAAATCTATTTTATATGCTGATGCACTTAATTCTTTAATATAATCTTCGTTTGTTTTTTGGAGTTGCCACTCTATTTTTTTGTTTTCTGATAATATTTTTAAGGATAACAGATAGTAATATCTAATAGCGAGGCGGTAATTTTTTTGCTTTATGGCTTCATTTATGAGCGTATTAACATCTTCATTTTTAATGATCTGTTCTTCTTCAGAAAAAACAATTTGTCCTTTTTCTTGATTTTTCCCAATGAGATTGTTCGAGTTTACTTTAAGAAAGAATCTGATAAGTAAATAAAATAATACACCGAGCATTATATAAGGAACTATTTTAAAAATAAAATAAAGAAACCCTGATGCTGTTCCAACCCCAAAGATAGCCTCCCAGAATTGCCTGAGAATATTTCTTAACCAGCGTAAAAATTTATCTAAAATACTTTCTTCTTTTACGGCTTCTTCGTAATTAAAATCTTCGTCATTTTTGTAATTTTTTAAATCGTTTTCAGTAATTACTTGTTGTTCTAGAGTTGAATCATCGTAATAGTCAGGCTGTTTTTCTTTTTGACCAATGGCCAAGAAAATAGAACCAAAACATAAAATAACTACAAAAATATGGCGCATTTATTCTTCGATTTTACCAATATTAGTAATACGCTCATAGGTACCAGTAAAATTTCTTTTTTCGTTGAGATGAAAATATAGAAGCGCACTAGCGATAATTGATATTAGATTGAGGAGAATTGAAAAAAGTGTAGACAAAACATTGAGTAATATATATACAGGGTCAACTAGACTATTAAGACTCTCAGGGTCTATTTCACCTGAGAAAATACCCATCTTTGCATAGGTGTAAATCACACTGGGAATTGAAAACACGAGGCTCAATACATACATAAGAATAAAAAGGACGATGATACTCCCTAATGCAAGCCAGAAATCTTCATTAATAAGATAAAAACTATAACTGTAGGCATCCGTTGCACCTCTTCGGTTTTCAAATACGTAAATACTAAATACTATAAACATCGGCACCATTGCATACAACACTGGAAAAAAGCAAAGTATTAGTGCAAAAAATAGAGTGATGTACTTTAAAATTCCAAGTCCTAGATAGCCCCAAAAAGTCTTTGAAACATTTCGTTTTACGTCTTCAAATACAACATCTCCTGAATTTTCAACATAGGATTTGATATAATGGAGCGCAGAAGAGCTCACAAAAATAAGAGTAAGAATTACAGAAATTAAGTAGAGAAATGCAGATGCTATAATCATCAGTGAGTTTGATAAATCAACGTCATTTCCGCCATAAATATCAAAATTAAAAATATCACCAACGGTATAGGTGTAAAAGGTCATTGCTACTATAAAAAGGACCAGTGACGGCCCAGAGATGGTAAGAATTGTTTTTAAAAATGGCTTAAATTCATTTCTTAAAAATCCAAAAGTATCGGAAAGTAATAAGCCAAAATCGCGACGTTTCTTAAATTCTATATAGGGTCTATTCATGGTGTATCGGTTGTTGTTTTTAATAAAATTTTATTGCTATTTATTTCTTCAGTTTTCATTCTCTTATGCAATTGAATAGGATATATAACGTAGTAAAATAAAATTAATCCCAAAGAGCTACTTATAATAAGTATGGCTAACCAATCTGGCATTTCTGTGTGTCGTGTTACAAATCCTTCTAAAAAGCCAGCAATAATAAAAAAGGGAATGGTACTTATTAAAATTTTCAGACCATTAATAACACCTCTTTTAAAGGACTGTAATCTTGTATGTGTTCCAGTAAATAATATACCATTACCTAAAACGAGACCAGCGCAACCCGCAATTATAATGACTGCTATTTCAATTGTTCCATGTATCCAAATTGTGCGAGCAGATTCCCAAAGAAGGCCTTGCTTAAAGAAGAAGTATTGAAAGCTTCCCAGCATAATTCCGTTTCTCATCATTATATATAAACTGCCAACGCCAAAAAGAATCCCATAACCGAATGCAAATAAGGCGACTTTTATGTTATTCAGTGTAATACCTAAAAACATATGAAACTCTCCTTGCTCTTTATATACAGCCATTGGATCTCCTTTTTCGATATTTTCTAAAGTCATATTTACATAACCGTCACCCAAACCGAAGGTTCTAACAAAATCATCATTACTAGCTGTAGAATAGGCACCAACAAATACAAAAAAAGAAAAAGTCAAAAATGCAATGAGCAATTCTCTATGATGCTCTCTAAACATTAATGGGAATTCAATTTTAAAAAACGAGATTAACCTATTCTTAGGTTCTTTTTTTGTTTTGTATATAAATTGATGAGCTTTAGTGGCGATTTGATTTAAATAGCGCTCAGTATTACTATTTGGGTAGAATGTTTTCGCATAACTGAGGTGATCTGTAATTTCGATGTATATATCCGAAAGTAAATCGGGATTTATATTTGTTTTATTTGAAAGAACACTTTCAAAATCTAACCATTTGTCTTTATTTTGCTTTACAAAAGCAGCCTCGCGCATGCACTAGTTCTTTAGACTATCAAAGAAAAGAAAATATGAATGAAATTCAAATAGAAACTGCTCAAAATGTAGGTATAAACCAAAATGTTGCGCATATTGGAGACCGCATGTTGGGATACCTTATAGATAGTCTAGTAATTCTCTTTTATACCATTTCTATTTATTTATTATTAGGCGCTTTAGATCTAGATTTAGGAGAATTATGGGCAGTTTATCTTTTAGTGACATTACCTGCATTTTTATATTATGTATTGTTAGAAACGTTTTGGGATGGAAAAACCATTGGAAAATTTGCAATGAAAACCAGAGTTGTAAAATTAGATGGTTCTAAATCTAGTTTTGCAAACTATTTTGTGCGTTGGATACTAAGAATTGTGGATGTAGTGCTAACATTAGGTGGTTTAGCAACATTAACCATATTATTTAAAGGTAATGGTCAGCGCATTGGCGATATTGCGGCTGGTACTACAGTAATAAGTGAAAAGGTAAGTGTGTCTATAGAAGATACTATAATGGAAGAGATACCTTTTGATTATATACCGTCATACAGTCAAGTTACTGTATTAAACGACGCAGATATGCAAACTGTAAAAAGTTTATATAATGAAGCTATAAGTAGAGGTAATCATAATATTATTTTGAATATCAGTAAAAGACTTCAAAATGTAATGCAAATTGAAGCTAAAGAGACCCCAGTTCAATTTATTGCTACGGTTATTAAAGATTACAATTACTACACCCAAAACATGTAAACAATGTTTATTCAAACCTTAGATATTTTAGGAACAATTGCATTTGCCATTTCGGGAGTGTTAGTCGCCATGAACAAAAGAATGGATGCCTTTGGGGTACTTATTGTGGCTTTTGTAACTGCCGTTGGAGGTGGCACATTAAGAGATGTACTTATTGGTGATACACCAGTTTTTTGGATGACAGATATGACCTTTATTGGCGTTATATCTGGTGCGTCTTTATTTGCTGTAATTTTCAGAAATTATATAAAACACTTACGTAAATCTTTATTCTTATTCGATACAATTGGGATTGGTCTATACACAGTTATAGGAATTGAAAAAGGATTATCTGCAGACTTACATCCAATTATATGCATTACTCTGGGTACTATGTCTGCTTGTTTTGGAGGTGTCATCCGTGATATTCTATGCAATGAAATACCAGTAATATTTAGAAAAGAGGTTTATGCCACAGCATGCATTTTGGGAGGCTTAACTTATTTTTTGATGCTAGAATTTCTAGAAGACCGAAATTACCTTTTTATTATTGCAGGTTTGGTTGTAATTACGGTGAGGTTAGTGGCGGTAATATTCAAAGTGTCTTTGCCCAGTTTGTATGGCGCAATTGATAAAACAGAATAATTACTCTAATACTTCAACTGTTTTTATATACACACTTTTCAAGGGCCATTCGCCTTCATCTGTTTCTACAGCATTAATTTTATCGACAACATCCATGCCTTCAATGACTTCCCCAAAGACAGTGTAATCCCCATCTAAAAATGAAGACCCACCTTTTTGATTTACGATAAAAAATTGATAAGGTGAAGCTAATTTATAAGCATTTTCAATTTCACTACTGGGCATTGAAATAGCTCCACGTTTATGACTGTAACCACGTTTTGTGTCTGGAGGTAAAAGATAGCGTCCAATTTTTTTACGACGTTTGGCTATATCCATTCCATCACTACTACCACCTTGGATAATAAAGTTGGGTACTACACGATAAAACTGTGTAAAATCAAAATAGTTTTGTTTCGATAAAAAAATAAAATTTGCACGGTGATATATGGTTTTATCATAAAGCAGAATGTCAATATTACCAAAATCCGTTACAATTCGTACTTTGTTTTCTGTATGTATTTTGCCATAGTCTCTTAAAAATTGCAATGCATTGTCATCCGTAAGTCTTGGATATGCTCTTTCTTTTTTTTGGTTTTTAGGTAATTCGTTTTTTACTGCAGAGGTATCCTTTGTGACGTTGCTTTTATGTTTTGAAGTTTGTTTATCTTCACAGCTCAAGAAAAGTAAAATAAAAAGGAAAAGTAGAATTCTCATAAATGGACTTTAATACGTTTTTAGAATCTGTCGTAAATATAAAACATCTTCCACTTTTAGGAGAGGAAGCACACGTAAAACTGTCTCCTCCATACCGATTGCAATTAGCCGAAAAATATAAAGAACGCAGAAAAACTGCACCAGAAGCCGGCGTAATGGCTTTGTTTTATCCCGATAATTCAAATATGACTAAGTTGGTCTTGATTTTGCGTAAGACATACAAAGGTGTACATTCTGCTCAGGTGGGGTTTCCTGGAGGAAAGGTTGAAGGGTTTGATATAGATTTAAAGCATACTGCACTGAGAGAAACCGAGGAAGAAATAGGTGTTTCAATGGAGCAAATCACTGTTATAAAACCTTTATCGCCATTATATATTCCTCCAAGTAATTTTATGGTTCATCCTTTTTTAGGAGTTTCAGAGAGTGAATTGTATTTTAAAATGCAAGAAGATGAAGTAGAAGACATTATTGAAGTTCCTATTGCAGACATTCTTAATGACAATAACATTATACAAACCAAGGTGCCAACAAGTTATAAAGTTGATGTTGAAGTCCCTGCGTTTATACTCAATGAAAAAATTGTTTGGGGGGCAACTGCAATGATGCTTAGTGAAATTAAAGTATTATTAAAACAAGTTCTCTAAGCAGCTTAATTTATTACATTTGTTATTCGATTAATGATAAATGAGATTTATGGGGTTATTTAAAACCAATCCTTTTGGGCATATACTTTGGGTAAAGAAATGGTTAATTAGAATTTTAGGTCTATTAACACATCGTCGTTTTAGAGGCTTTAATGAATTACAAATTGAAGGCTCCGAAATCATAAAAAACTTACCAGACACTAATGTACTTTTTATATCAAATCATCAAACCTATTTTGCTGACGTCATCGCTATGTTTCACGTCTTTAATGCAAGTTTAAGTGGTCGTTTAGATAATATTAAAAATGTAGGTTATTTATGGAATCCTAAGCTTAATATGTATTATGTTGCTGCCAAGGAAACCATGAAATCTGGACTTATTCCAAAGATTTTTGCATACACCGGATCAATAAGTATTGAAAGGACATGGCGTTCTCAAGGAAAAGACGTGAATAGGCAAGTGAAAATGAGTGATATAAGCGCCATAAAAAAAGCTTTGGATGATGGTTGGGTTGTTACATTTCCCCAAGGAACTACAACACCTTTTAAACCTATTCGTAAAGGGACAGCTCATATTATAAAACAATACAAGCCAATAGTTGTGCCAATCGTTATTGATGGATTTAGACGTTCTTTTGATAAAAAAGGGTTACGTATTAAAAAGAAAAATATTTACCAATCTTTTGAAATTAAGGAACCTCTACAAATTGATTATGATAATGAATCTATAGCCGATATTGTAGAGAAAATTGAATTTGCTATAGAACAACACCCTTCATTCTTAAAGGTTATACCTCAAAAAGAACTTGAAGAAAGAGAGCGATTAAATAAACTCAGAGATTGGTAAGTTTGTACTCTGTTTTTTCAATCTTAGTCTTAAACCTTAATATTACACCTCTAATTTTTTAAGCTCTCTATAATTTCTATTAAGTTGCTTCAGAAGTAAGCCGTAAATCAACCAATAGAAAAGGAGTAAAAACCCAATAGCAAGCGCTAAAAAGAATACGGTTACGCCTATAAAACTAGCATAGAATTTAAAAATTTCACCATTGGCTGCTGCAGTTTCTACTAAAGTTTTAGCGGACTCGTCATGTTGTAGTGAAAAGTAGACACCATAAAATGTTGCAATAATTAAAAATACTAAGTTAAAAGCCACATAGGATTTTACGGTTTGTCTTGTTTTAAGAATGTTTTTCATTAAATGTCTAGAACTATCCGTAGTAGATATGTTTTTATAATTCATGTAGAATCTAAACAAAAAATACAGTAGAATGACATAGCTTAGAATACCCAAGACAATGAAAAAACTGTTAGACTCAAGACTTTTGATTTGTTCTCCATATCCAAAGGCTTTAAGAGCAAAGGATATGACAAACCAAAAACCAAATTCTAAAAGGCCAATAATGAAAATCCATTTTACAATGCTCGATGACTTGGCGTGCGACATTTTGTAAATTTCGTCGTAGCTTAACTCTGGATAATCTCCAGAATTACGTTGCCAATCTTTTTTTAATAATTCTAATTCATCCATATAATTACGGATTTAATATTGTTTTTAATTTCTTTTTTACACGATTCATTTTTACACGTGCATTCACTTCAGTTATACCAAGAGTGGTGCTAATTTCTTTATAGTCTTTATCCTCAAGGTATAATAGTACTAAGGCTTTCTCTATATCATTCAATTCATGTACCGCTTGGTACAACAATTTTAACTGGTCTTCTTCAGTACTATCATATTCTTCTGCTTTGATTCTAAATTGGTGCGAATCAAAATCATCAGTTTTTATTTTTCTTTTAGACTTTCTGTATAGCGTTATTGCCGTATTTAAGCCCACACGATACATCCAGGTACTAAACTTTGAGTCTCCTCTAAACTTAGGATACGCACGCCATAATTGTATGGTGATTTCCTGAAAAAGGTCATTATGCGCATCTTGATTATTGGTATAAAGTCGACATACTTTATGCACAATATTCTGATGTTTTTGAAGCTGCTCTACAAAGCTATGTTCAAGTTCTTTATTCAATAGTCAATTGATTGGTTTAGTTATTTTGTAAGTAGTTAAAGTTATATATATGTTACAGATTTAGGTATAATTTTTCAGATTAATTGCAATTCGTCTTCAAAAATTTACAGTTCGGTAGTATATAATTTTTAATGCTGCTAAACCCTTGCAAGTTTGTTGCATCAATCAATTACGAACAGTAAATATATCATCATGCGAACACTATTTTTTTTAAGTGTCTTTTTAACTGGTTTCATTAGCCAGTCTCAAACAATAATATCTGGTAAAGTAATGGATTCTAAAGGTGTTCCTATTGAAGGAGCTAATGTCTACTTGGATGGTACTTATGATGGTGCAACTTCGAATATAGAGGGTGTATTCTCTTTTACTTCAGAAGAAACAGGCATACAATCCCTAGTCGTTTCCTTTTTATCTTACGAAACGAAAACAGTTATTCGCGATGTGACGTTATTGAATAAGTTAGAAATAAAACTTCGAGAAGATGTAAATTCTTTAGATACTGTAGTTTTATCTGCTGGTACTTTTGAAGCCAATGATAATAGTAAGGTATCTGTTTTAAAACCCCTAGATGTTGTTACCACAGCTAGTGCACTTGGGGACTTTGTGGGTGCATTACAAACTTTGCCAGGTACTTCTAATAATGCAGAAGATGGGCGACTTTTTGTCCGTGGAGGAGATGCAAATGAAAAACAAATTTTTATAGACGGTATTCGTGTATTTACACCTTACACACCAACGGCCAATAATTTGCCGACACGTGGACGCTATTCACCTTTCTTATTTGATGGTATCACCTTTTCTACAGGCGGTTACTCCGCAGAATATGGACAAGCCTTATCGAGTGTATTATTGTTAAATACAATTGATGAGCCTGATCAAGAAAAGACAGATATAGGTATTATGACTGTTGGTGCGTCATTAGGTAATACACAAAAATGGGAAAAATCGTCGTTGAGCGTAAATGTTACATATATAAATTTAGCACCATACCTTGCTGTTTACGAAGATAGAAATGACTGGGAAAAACCGTTTGAAAGTGCCCAAGGAGAGGCTGTTTATAGACAAAAATTTACAAACGGAACCTTGAAATTTTATGCGGCTTTTGATACTGCTAATTTCGAATTAACGCAAGAAGATATTAATGATACAGATGGATTACAATTCAAATTGAATAATAAAAACTTTTATGCAAATACCTCTTATAAAGGGATTTTAAATAATAGTTGGAGTATTGTGACGGGTTTGAGTTATACGCATGCCAATAACACAATAGGTGTTGAAACTAACGACATTAATGATACAGAAAACTCTATACATGCTAAGCTTAAACTCAAAAAACGGTTTAGTAGTAGGTTTAAACTCAATTTTGGTGTGGAGCAATTCCTAACTGACTTTAAAGAGAATTTTTCAAATCCATCTGTAGAGGCTTCGTACGGATTTACAAATAACATTACATCGGGATATGTAGAAGCAGACGTTGTATTTTCAAAAGATTTAGCTTTAAAAACTGGAATTCGGGCAGATTATAGTTCTATCTTTAAAAGTTTTAATGTGGCTCCAAGAACGGCATTGGCCTATAAGGTGTCAACAAATGCACAAGTATCTTTAGCTTATGGTAATTTTTATCAGAACCCCAATACTGGTACTTTAAAGTTTGAAAAAGATTTGGAGCCTCAAAAAACATCGCATTATATCTTCAATTATCAGTATGTTAATCAGGGCCGAATCTTTAGAGCCGAATTGTACAGAAAGGATTATGACAATTTAGTAAAGTTTGATACCGAGTTTGAAAGCTTTGATAGTAATTTCAATTCTAATGGTGATGGCTATGCACAAGGATTAGACGTCTTTTGGAGGGATAATACCAGCTTCAAGAACCTAGACTATTGGGTGAGTTATTCTTTGTTAGATACGCAACGAAACCATAGAAATTTTGAAAATAGTGCGCAACCAAATTTCGCATCAAAACATAATTTTTCTATCGTAGGAAAGTTTTGGGTAGAGCGCCTCAAAAGCCAAATAGGGTTCGATTACGTGCATGCCTCGGGCCGTCGTTATACCAATCCAAACACAAACCGTTTTTTGGGCGAAAAAACAAAAAGTTTCAATAATGTTAGCTTTAATTGGGCGTATTTAATAGACCAACAAAAGATTTTGTATTTCTCAGCAAACAATATTTTTGGATTCAGAAATATTAATGGCTACCAATATACAAATACGACTAATGTAGACGGAAACTATAGCAGACGTGCGCTTACACCTGCTGCAGACCAGTTTTTCTTTGTTGGCTTTTTCTGGACTATTAGCGAAAAAGGAACAGATAATCAACTCAATAATCTATAAAATACAACAATAGTTCTCTTGTTTACATGACAAATGTCATGGAAATTCCATCTTCTAATAGGTAGCTTTATACTGTAAAATTTTAGAAATCATGGAAGTAAAAAAGAACCCAAGCGCAGACGTAGGAAGAAACAGCAGTTTATTTTTTGCTGTAGGTCTCAACATCATGTTATTATTAACGTATTTTGGTTTTGAATATAAAACCTACGACAGAACATTAACGGAGGCAGATGTATTAATGCTTAATGAGCAATTAGAAGAAGATATTCCGATTACAAATATCGAAATCACACCGCCGCCACTACCAAAACCAATAGTGACTTCAGCGATACAAGTAGTGGAAGACGTTGTAGAAATTGAAGAAACTATCTTAGAGAGTACAGAAATTGGTCAAGATGATGTTATAGAGCCCGTAGTAGAGGTGTCTGACATTGTTGTAGAAGAAGTTGAGGAAGATGTAGAAGTGGCCTTTGCAGTTATAGAGCGTGTGCCAACATTTCCTGGATGTAAAGGAAATAATGATGAGTTAAAAGCATGTTTTCAAAGAAAAATCACAGAGCATTTGCAAAAGAATTTTAGATATCCAGAAGTTGCCGAAGAACTTGGTATTACTGGTAAAGTATTTGTGTTTTTCTTGATTGATAAAAATGGTAATGTAACAAGAATAAAAAGTAGAGGTCCAGATAAATCTCTAGAGCAAGAAGCAGAACGTATCATAGGTGAATTGCCTAGAATGATACCTGGTAAGCAAAGGGAGAGAAATGTTGGAGTGCCTTATAGTATTCCGATAAACTTCCAACTCAAAAATAATTAAAGTAAAACGGTAGTTTTACTATAAAAATCCCGTTAATCTCAGCTAAGGAGTGGTTTTTACTTCCACTTACAGGTTGCAACCGCACTCGGTTAGTATGAGATTAATGGGATTTCTCGTATAGCATCATTTCCACTTAATATTGCATCCCATACTAGGTTTTGGATTGGGGTCTAAAGGTGTTTTCGATAGTAATGCATCAATGGCAGCTCTTAAGTCTTTGCCAGATGCAGAAATTCCATTTCCAGGTCGAGAATCATCTAATTGACCAGTGTAAACAAGATTTAGGTCGGGGTCAAATAAAAAGAAGTCTGGTGTGCATGCAGCGTCATAGGCTATGGCAATTTCTTGCGATTCATCATATAAATACGGAAATGGATAGCCATTCACTTTGGCATGTTTTTTCATGAGATCTGGGCCATCTTGTGGGTAGTTTACCACATCATTACTAGAAATAGCAATACAATTAATTCCATTTTTTTTATAGTCATTTGCAAGTTTTACAAGCTCCTTATTTACATGGATAACAAAAGGGCAGTGGTTGCAGATAAACATAACTAGAGTGCCTTTACTTCCTTTTAATTCATTCAACGACTTTAAGTTGTCGTCTACTGTATCTATAAGTTTAAAATCAGGTGCTTTTGTTCCTAAAGGCAACATGTTTGAAGGCGTTAGTGCCATATTTTTTGTAGTTTTAATTTATGAATAAGATAATAACATTCAAGGACTTTACAAAAGTAGATTTGCGCATCGGGACAATCGTCGGAGTGAATGATTTTCCAGAGGCTAGAAACCCGGCCTACCAATTAACCATAGATTTTGGGGAGCTAGGTATAAAAAAATCCTCTGCTCAAATAACAACAATATATCATAAAAAGGATTTATTAAATAGACAAATTGTCGCAATAGTTAATTTTCCTAAAAAGCAAATCGCCAAATTCATGAGCGAGTGCTTGGTTATGGGAGCTGTTAAAGCCAATGATGTTTATTTACTTAGCCCTGAGACCAAAGTTAAAAATGGAAGCACAGTAAATTAGTATAAAGTATTCTAACAAATAATTAGATATTTTCACCCAACACCTAAACTATAAATCTTCTCTAAAAAATATAGCATTCATTAAAAGCCTATTTGTACCATACCAAAATGCTCTAAAGTTTGTGTTGTCAGTAAAAGCAACAATATTACCACGTCCTTGATTACCTATTTTCAGAGGTACTGTTTTGGCAATGCTATCTAGATTTTGCTCAGAAATGTAGCCGCTTAACAAAGGGTTTTCTGTATATTGAATAGGATTGTTATAACTATTTTTATCAGGTTTCACGAAAAGTGTTGTATTCCTAAATAGAGGCAATGTTTTGTTTTTATATCCAAAATTAATAGGGTGAGAACGGTCAATATTAGCTTCAAAAATAGCGCCGCCGATGACTTGTGCACCTCTAAAATCACTAGCTTGTTCTCTAGTAATATTTTTCGCAACAATTTTTGGTTTTTTAAACTCTAGCTTTAAGAGTTTTTTGCTATTTAGATAATTTAAAGCACGTCTGTAGGCAATTAATGTACCACCGTCTTTAATCCAAGATTGCAATTTTTTGGTGTTTCCATCATTTAAACCAGAGCCGTTAACCATTATAATTGTGTTATAACGACTAATATCTGCTCTAGAAAAATTCTTGGTGTCTAGTTTGGTAACGGGTATGTCGTAACGTGTATCAAGTAAATGCCAAATTTCACCAGCATCATAAGACGTCATACCATCTCCCACTAAAAGCGCTATTTTAGGTATTTCTAATGGTCTAAAATTATTGCTACCTAGATCAATTCCGTTATTTAAACCAGTAGAAACAGCATCTAAATTGATATGGCTGTCTTTAGCAATTATATCAAGAAAAGTATACAATTCAGTAGCGTCTAATTTTTGATTTTGCACAGGAATCATCAGAGTACCGTAATCATAAGATTTACCGTTGGCATTAAATTGTTTTTGGCTCACTTTTGCCCGAATTCCTTTCTTTAATAATGCATATAAAAATTTAGGTGAGTAATACTCATGCCATTCAGTTAAATAAGCATAGTTGCTTTTAGAGTTAACGCCACCATTTTTGAATTTTAAATCAGTAACAATAGTTCCAGCTTTTCCTGTTGTAGTTTCTGCATAATCCAAGTTAAAAGCTAAAGGAAAAGACCATGCTGAGATATCATAAAAAAGACTGTCTTGAAACGTTGTACGTTTTTCAAACATAGCATTTATTAAACGCGTATTGTTTTGGTTTTTAGGTACAATGTAACTGTATCCTTTTTTAAAACGCTTTCCATCAGTTTCAAAATCATTTGACAGTTCATGAAATTGAATTTTATGTCTGTTTAGTATTTCGGCCATATGGTATGTTTTAGCAGCATCTTTTTCATCTCCAAAAACAATAGCCTTATTACCTTCTTTCTTAGCTTCTTGGCGTGCATTTTGAAAGAAATTTGCTTGATATTTTAAAATATCAGCACGCATGCTATTAGCCGCGTCCAAAGTAGATAGTGCTGCAGTAAATTGGTTTCTTATGGTAAAAGGGAAGGTAAGTAGACCATTAACACTTTCTTGAATATGTCCTCTAGAACTGGCTTGTTCAAACAAAATACCAATGCCACCATTTATATCTGGGAAAGTAGAACCTTTTCCGTAGTAGAAATCGTCAAAACTTTCCTCAGAATAATATAAGGAACCAATCTTGTCTAGCGCTTTAGCATGATAAGTTGCTATTTGTTTGGTTAATTCTTGATTGAGTTTAGGGGTTAAAGGATGAGTTCTTGAAGGAATTCCTGGCTGGAAGAAGAAGCTCGAGTTTGTTCCCATTTCATGATGGTCGGTCAAAATATTTGGCATCCAATCATGAAAAGTTTTAATTCGTGCTCTTGATTCTGGCAATTGTACTGGTAACCAATCACGATTCATATCAAACCAGTAATGATTTGTTCGCCCACCTGGCCAAACTTCACTGTATTCTCTGTCATTAGGATCGGGATTTAGGTTTTGACTTCTATTAGTGTTTGCCCAGTAAGCAAATCGTTGTAATCCATCTGGGTTAAAGGAAGGGTCAAATAAAATGATTGTATTATCTAAAATAGCATCAATCTTTGGTCCTTGAGCTGCTGCCAAATGGTAAGCTACAGCCAATGCTGCGTTAGAACCACTAGGTTCGTTACCATGTATTGAAAATCCTTGGTATACCACGATTGGTCTATCAGTTGAGGTGTTGTTATTTTTAGTTGCATTAAGATGTGCATTCTTAATGGTATTTATGTTTTTATGATTTTTTGGAGCTGTAATTGTTAATAACAATAGCGGTCTATCTTCAAATGTTTTACCTCTATTTTCGATAGAAACTCTATCGGATGCTTCTGCCAAAGCATACATGTATTGTACGAGCTTATCATGCGTGATGTGCCATTCGCCCACTTCATGACCAATAATACTTTTAGGCGTGGAAATTTCTGAATTGTATTGAACACCTTGTGGAAGATAATAAGATAAGTCTATATTGTCTTGGCTAAATAGTGTTGTAGAAAAAGTAATTAATGCTAATAATAGAATTTGACGCATTTTAAAGAGTTTGGTTAGTGATTATTATAAAGACATAAAAATAAAAAAACCGTTACTGCTGTAACGGTTTTTAATATTATTTAACAAGATTGTTTCTAGATGTCATCAAAATTGATGTTTGTAAAACTATCTGTAGAATTGTCTTCTGGAGTTTTTGCTTCTTGTGCGACAAAATCATCTTCTTCGCGTTTGTAGTCTTTTTGGTGACGCTCGCTTATGACCTCAGTTCCTTTTTCGTTAATAATATAATCGGTCATTTCACCTAAGATTTCATTGAACTCAGCAAAGTCTTCCTTATATAAATAGATTTTGTGTTTCTTATAGTGAAAAGAACCATCGTCATTTGTAAATTTTTTACTCTCAGTAATTGTTAAGTAATAATCACCAGCTTTTGTAGCTCGCACATCAAAGAAGTATGTTCTTCTTCCTGCTCTTAAAACTTTTGAATATATTTCCTCTTTATCCATCATTTCGTAATCGCTCATAATTCAGGTATCAATTTTTTTATTTCATTCCAAAAATCTAAAAAAAAAGTAAAGTAACCAACAAATAATTACATTTCTTTTTCTGAGCGCTGTTTGAGATATAAATCCTTATAATAACCTTTGATTTCTTTAAGGGTTTTATGGGTTCCAGATTGTATTATTTTACCATTATCAAGTACAATAATTTTATTTGCATTTTTTGCCGAAGAAATACGATGACTTACAATGATAGTGGTCTTGTTCTTGGAAATACGATTAAGATTTTTCAGAATTTTTTCTTCAGTTTCGGTATCTACAGCAGATAAACAGTCATCTAAAAGTAATATTTCAGGAGCTTTTATGATGGCTCTAGCAATAGATACGCGCTGCTTTTGACCTCCAGATAACGTAATCCCTCTTTCTCCCAGAACAGTGTCGTATCCGTTTTTAAATCCTATAATATTCTTGTGAACTTTCGCATTTTTAGCTGCTTCAATTACTTCATCATCAGAGGCATTTTCTTTGCCAAACTTAATGTTGTTTTTTATGGAGTCAGAAAAAAGGAATGCATCCTGTGGTACATAACCAATACTCTCTCTTAAACTGTATAAGTTATGTTTACTGATGGGTATACCATCAATTTCTATAGTACCATTTTCTGTGTCATACAACCGACCTATTAAATCTAATATTGTAGATTTACCTGAACCAGTCATACCTAAAATGGCTAATGTTTCTCCAGATTTTAAATCAAAACTAATATCCTTTAAAGCATTGATATTTGTATCAGGATATGTGAAACTTACATTTTTAAATGAAATCGCACCATGAATATCTGTCAAGGTATTAATGGTGTTTTTAATTTCTGGCTCATGTTTTAAAAACTCATTGATACGTTTTTGAGATGCCTCTGCTTGCTGTACTATTGAGGTGACCCAACCAACAGTTGCAACTGGCCAAGTAAGCATATTAACGTAAATAATAAATTCTGCTATGGTTCCTAAATTTTCAATTTCACCGTCTATATATTGCTTTCCCCCAATAAAAATAACGAGTAGGTTACTTACGCCAATTAACAAAATCATCAAAGGAAAAAATAAGGCTTGTACTTTTGCTAAATCTATTTGTTTTTGTCTATTACCTGAAGAAAGCGCTTCAAATTCTTTATTAACAGTATTTTCAATGGTGTAAGATTTTATAACGGAAATACCACTAAACTGTTCTTGGGTAAATGATGATAAGCCTGAAAGTGATTCTTGCACAACTTTGCTTCTATAATTTATTAGCTCACTTAGTTTGTAAATAACAAAAGATAGTATCGGAAGCGGCATCATGGTATACATTGTCAGTTTCGGAGCGGTGCTAATCATTTGCGTTAGAGCCACTGTGAAAAGTGTCACCGTATTGATGGTATACATTATTGCAGGGCCTGCATACATTCGTACTTTACCAACATCTTCGCTAATACGGTTCATTAAATCTCCTGTGCGGTTGGTTTTATAAAAGCTTAAAGATAAAACCTGATAATGTCTGTATATTTCGTTTTTAAGATCAAACTCAATGTAGCGCGACACATTTATAATTGTTTGACGCATTAAGAAGGTGAAAATCCCTGCTATTAATGCAGCACCAAGAATTAAAAGTACGGTTATAAACAAATCTTCTTTAGCAGATTGGTAAGTAATGTTACCTTCTAAGTAAGTCTCAATAATATTAATAGAATCACCAATTAGCCTTGGGGTAAATAGCGCAAATATTTTTGCAATAATTGTAATTAATATACCTAGTGCTAAACTGTAACGATATTTAAAGAAGTATTTGTTAAGGTGTTTTAAGGCTTTCATTGAAAATAGTAAGAAACAAAACTATTATTATAATCTTATTTTTCAGTTAATATTTTGCTAATGCTTCAATAAAAATTTATTTTTGCACGCTGTTTTTACATAAAACGTAAAAGCACTAAATCAATTTTAAAAAATGACTACAGACGTTTTAGACGCCAAAGAGCTAGTGAAACTAGACCCGGTTTTTGGTCAATTATCATTTGATGAACATGAGCAAATTGTTTTTTGCAATGACAAAGATACTGGTTTAAAAGCAATAATTGGAATACACAACACAGTTTTGGGACCAGCATTAGGAGGTACAAGGATGTGGCAATATAATAG
>ENA-OUOG01001395-OUOG01001395.1-marine-metagenome-genome-assembly--contig:-NODE-1395-length-28208-cov-8.017916_pt1 | contig 28208 bp, 29 predicted proteins | sample MGYA00248635_ERZ508505 | MGnify/ENA primary metagenome ERZ508505 (study PRJEB26176, sample SAMN06267871) | marine metagenome | isolation source: Saanich Inlet, British Columbia, Canada | place: Pacific...
AATGAAGTAAGAAATATTTACGGAACCAATTGGACGTTTATGCCCAACATAGGTCTAGGTCTGAACCTAAAGCAAATCACCATAGATTACGCACTTACAGATGTCAGTAATCAAAGTGCTGCACAATATTCACATGTGTTCAGTATACGAGCAGCTGTGAACCCTGCTGGGCAATAAGCCTGCACTGTAGGCCTTTTTAACTTAGAGTGGTTTTAATTCGCTCCCCACATTATAGTTCACATTCATAGTTTTTTTGCAAGCGTAGTTATTTTGCTGTGTTGTTTTTTGGTGCGAAGAACGAACCGGCAAGTCCAAAAAGACCGGCTACTATACCTCCTACTAAAGAGGCTATGAGTGGTGCAGCAAAGTCGGATACCTCAAAGAGCTTGCCCATCAGAAGAGCTACGGTTCCATCATCAATGACGTAGATGCTCAGTAGCCAAGCTAATAATACCGCTACCAATGACACAAAAAAACCAGCGATAGGTGCGGTCTTAAAGTTATAGGTAAGTACAGCCGCCAACGGGGCAATAATCCACCAGGGTAAAAGCAGTGATGCAGATATGGTTCCTACGAATAAGAGTAGGAATAAGAGGCTATTTTTCATGGGTTATGGATAGTGTAAATAGTGGATTAGAAATAGACTGGGGTGTAGGAGATAGGATCAGTCTATCGTATTCACCTTTTGCCCAGGTAGAAATTTTATTGGAGTAAAAGGGACTTGCAGGGTTGCCGCTTTGGCCACCGGGATAGGTGCCGTATGCTTCTGGTGTGTCGCCTAAAGCTACGATCATCCTCCAGCTAGGCCCAAACTTCTGTTGCATCGCATTCAAACTGTGCTTGGTCCCCCCTACATCTATATCCAGTTTGGAGAATGCGGCGAGTCGTGTTAAATGAAGTATCTGCGCATTTTTTTCTTCAGCAAGTGATGAGATTGTATCGTCCCGGATTTGCCTAAATGACTGATTTATAAGGTCACTTAATGTTTCGATTTTAACGGTGGACTTGAGGTCATAAAATTTGCTGTATGGATTCTTCTCTATGAAGTTTACGGTGACCCATACATCAGGATTTGGCAAGGCTACTTGGTCTTGTTGAGTATAAATTTCATCCCACAATAGTTGATGAAATGCGGCAAACCACTTGTCGAATCGCACCGGATTTAGTGAATTAGCATCGTAGTGATAGTCCCACCTTTTGAGGCCCATAGCGTGTGCGTGAATAGCATTCGTAGAGTCCAGTAAAGGAAGCATAACTGCTAGCGCTTCTTTGGCGAACATACTGAAGGTGCTGTTTTGCATCATTTTCATGTAGTTTACATCTACGGTATCTTTTCCCGACAGGTATTTATGTACTGTGCGGCCTCTGTACGGCTCGAAATTGCCATTGTAGTAATACGGATAGTCTTCTGCAGCACTGTATTGATTAGCACTGCTTACGTAGCCTCTTGCAGGATTGCGTTCTTGGGGGTTCTCATCTCGTGGTATGATACCTTTCCACCCGTCGAAGGTCTTGTTTCCGGAACTTATGGTGACGCCTTGTCTGTAGTCTTTTATGGGTAAAGCCCCGTTGATACGAAGACCTATTTCGTTTTTATTATCAGCGTATATGAAGTTTTGTGCGGGAGCGTAGAAGTCAGCGGTGGATGTTAGATAATCATCATAATTAGCACACTGCATACCATTTACGAATGCCATAAAATCAGGAGTAGGAGCTTCGTCATGAGCGATCCATCGTAGCGCTAAGTTCATATCGTCTTCTACTACTGGACCCCAGTGCGTGTAGCGCACCGTGTCATAGGTTTCTCGTTCGCCTTTTACATTGTAGGTTTCTATTTTAAGCGTCGCTTTGACTATTTGGTCATCTAGCATGTATGCCGTCTTGCTGGCGTCGGTCCACTCTATGGTATGATAGTCGGATACATCATGTCCTACATTGGTCTCCCCCCAGGCTATGTTTTGGTTAAACCCTATCATAATACCAGGCATACCTAATAAGGTAACTCCCTGAGCCGAGAATGCTGGCGTTGTAATGGCTATTTCGTACCATACAGATGGTAAGCTTAAACCAAGATGTGGATCATTAGCAAGGATAGGCATTCCAGTAGCACTCTTAGAGCCGTTCACTGCCCAGTTATTACTTCCTACTCCATCGGGTGAGCGTGGGCGAGATATGCTTGGGAGATTGGTGCTGATAAGTTCAGTTACAGTCGGACTGACTCTTTTTTTATAAGGGCCTTCTGTTACGGGTATGTCTTTTAAATTTCTGTCTGGATAGATCGTATTAAAATCCTGTTCGCCTAACATGAGAAGAGCGTTACTCATTTCTATATCCTCTTCATACCCCGCCAAGGTTTGTGTCATTGCTTTGAGCAGTAGTGCACTGTGTCTATTGGTCCACTCCGTGGGAGCAAAATCGAGAAGCTTATATTCTAAGGGATAGTTTGCCACACTAAGATTAGTGATGTAATGATTTATACCGGCAGTGTAGGCATCTAAATTTGCTAGTTCGTCAGGGAATTTACTCCATCCTTTTACGGCGTTATCTGCTGCATAGGAGAGTCCTAGCCTACGTTGTTTTTTATCATAGTCTAAGAGGTTTGGGCCCAATATCTCGGAGAGTTTTCCATCTGGAGAGCGAGTAGATAGATCCATCTGAAAGAGACGATGATAGGCCTCTACATATCCTTGAGCAAACAAGGCGTCTTTTAAGTTTTGTGCAAAAATGTGAGGTACCATTCGGTCATCAAACACAATCTTCACCTCATCTGTGATATGCTCAGATTTAAGCTCGAAATCAGCATAACGATCTACTTTTTCTACATTTTGCCAAGCCCCACTGTAAGGATTTAATAGCTTGCCTAGAGGTGGTATGGGCTTGCCACCTATGTTCTGTGATGTACTTAAAAAATAGACGAAAAAGAGGCCTATAAATAGTGTTATTAATCCAAAAATCTTGCGCATACTCTGATGACGAAGTTACGAAAATAAAGTGGCTAGTTAATTCTAAAGTTTGTAAAGAAAAGAACCTAAAGATTAGTGTGCTTTCGTTGCGATTTTGATATTAGTAGAATAATTAATTTAAGCCTAGCGGCACAGGGCTAAGCATTTAACAGGATTCCACGGTATGCGAGTACTTTTTACTCTTCCAATCAGCGTACTTTTTCTTTTTCAAGGTGTTATTTTAGGACTTAGATGTCTAATGAATGTGGTGTCTAAATCGTGGTAGGTATGGATACGAAAGAGCAACTTCACCAATAAATAGCGTTGCCTTTTCTATTGATTGAACGATTTTGGCCTGAAGTGTGTTACAGAAGTATGCTTTCATCACAAGACATCAATCGAGTTATAGAAATGGCGTGGGAAGACCGCACTAGTTTTGATACCATCAAGCTGCAGTTTGGTCTAGTAGAGAAAGAAGTAATTACCATTATGCGTCGCGAGATGAAGCCAAGTAGTTTTCGTTTGTGGCGGAAGCGAGTACAAGGAAGACGTACGAAGCACAACAAAATTCGTGGTTTTGTGGAAGGAAGGCATAAGTGCAGCCGTCAACGGACCATTACGAATAATAAAATCAGTAAGAGATAGGCTGTAAGCTCCCCTTGTTTAGTCTCTATTCTGTAATTACTAGGAAGATAAATTCTTGTATATAGCCCTATAATTTAACGTTGCGTTTTTCATTCCAAGAAGTCAAACGAGCGATGTGATGGATTTAAACTTAACAATAACCACGTACAAAAAAAAATCCCCCGTGAGAACGGGGGATCCTAACTAACCAATTAAATCAAAAGGAAATCACTCCTTTATCAGATTCTTATATTTCAATTGAAATTTTGCCACCTTTGGTCCTATAACAGCGTTACAGTAACCATTGTTTTCTTTGTTTAAATTATAATAGTTTTGGTGATAATTTTCAGCGGTGCTGTAGTTGTCAATAGACTCTACAGCTGTTACTATAGGGTCTTCCCACAAGTCGCTGGCATCGATGCGTTGCATTACTTCTTTTGCAATAGCTTTCTGCTCATCATTGTGATAGAAAATTACCGAGCGGTACTGTGTTCCTTTGTCCGCACCTTGTCTATTAAGTGTAGTCGGGTCGTGTACGTGGAAGAAAATATCTACCAACTTCTCATACGTGATAATGTTAGGGTCAAAAATGATTTGGGCTACTTCTACAGATCCAGTAGTTCCTTGGCTCACCATTTTGTATGTAGGATTTTTAAGCTTGCCGCCGGCATAGCCACTTTCTACATGTGATACTCCTTTTAGTTTTTCAAAAAGTACCTCTACACACCAGAAACATCCTGCCCCAAAAGTGGCGGTGTCCATGTTAGTCATGTCCATAGGCCCTTCTTGGATTACCGCAGGCAAGTCTTCACCGCCTTCTACAAAATTCATTGAAATACCATTCACACAGTGACGTGTATTTTTGGGCGTCATCATTTCCCCTTCGAAAACGTGTCCTAAGTGACCTTGACAGTTAGAGCAAACGATCTCTGTTCTACGTCCATCGGCATCTCTTACCCGAGTGACTGCACCGTCTATCTCATCATCAAAACTTGGCCATCCGCAGTGGCTGTTAAACTTAGTTTCCGAGGTATATAGTGGTTGATTGCACTGTTTACAGATGTAGATACCTTTGGCTTCACTATCGGTAAACTCACTAGTGCCTGGATACTCTGTGCCTTTATTTAGTATTACGCGTTTCTCTGCGTCTGTTAATACGTTAAATTTCATTTCGGTCGTAGACTTATTTTCTTGCTTTGGTTCTGTATTAGACGTGCTTGTGCTTTGAGCATTACACGCCACTACAAAGAATAAACATATGATGTAAATAAATGACTTCATATTATAGTATACGATTGGAAACCGCTTTTTGATTTAGGAATATGCTTTTCTTACACTAAATAGACTAAAAAATGGATGAACCCCTTGTTTGCAACTCTTCCGCCGGCTTTCAGGTAAGTCCTCTCTGCTCATTATCGCAAACCTCAATCGGCAGCTGAATAGGTGATGCCTATACTTTTAAGATTCGCTACGCAAAAACACTTAGCTTGGCCTTTATTTTAGCTGTAATAGCTGCTGGCTCAGCCAGTTCTTTTTTGTTTGCTTCTTGAGCAGAAGCATTTTCTTTTAAACTTTTCTCTCGCTGCTCTATGGTCTTTTTAGCTTCTTGAATGTCCTTTTCGTAATCTTCTTTGTCTTTTATCAGCTCTTTTTGCTCCCGTTTTAACTTGTCTAACTTTTTAGTCTCGTCTTTCACTTTTTCAGCTATGCTTTCTTTGGCTACATCCGTAGCAAATAGCCGCAGTAATTCTATGACCGCAGCTGTCTTTTCTTTGTGCATGTCACTATTGAGGTTAACTCCTTCAAGGTCAAAAAAAGCAGTAATATAGGTTTCTTTGGGTGTCTCTTGAAATTGCGCATATACATCTATAAGGACTTCTCCGAGAGAAGGTATGCTGGCATCTGGACTTAAATAATCTTCTGCTGTTTTGATTTTATCTGTTTTGGAATTGTATTCTTTCATCAGTTTGCCCCATGCTTTAGTGGCGTCCTTGTTCGTTGTTTCGGGTATGAGTACCTTAAACCCTCGGTTAGTTCCCTGAGTCATGGGGGCATTTATTTCCTCCACTTGAATGATTTGTCCAAATAGTGAGGTGCTGAGAATAGCTAGGCTAAGTGTAAATATGATATTTTTCATAATATGGCTTTATCTATCGGCCGAAGTTAGATAAAATACCTCACACGCTTATTTTTGCAGCACCATTAAAAAGGGTGTAACATGAAATTGCATAATACTATTAATGGGGACGAGCTGAAGGAGAAAATTAAAAACAGTGACGAAAAGCGCACTACAATTTCCTTTTATAAGTATGCCAGTATCGGCAATCCCCAACTGTTTAGAGACCATTTGTTTTATTACTGGAATCCGCTGGGAGTACTCGGCAGAATTTATGTAGCTAATGAAGGGATAAACGCGCAGCTTAGTGTGCCGACAGCCAACTTAGATGCCTACAAGACAGAACTAGCCAACATCACTTTCTTAGACGGGGTGAGATTAAACTATGCTGTAGATGATGACGGTAAATCGTTTTTTAAACTAGCCATTAAAGTCAAAAATAAGATAGTCGCTGATGGACTAAATGATGATCTTTTTGATGTAAGTAAACCGGGCGATTATCTGGATGTTGAGGCTTTTAATAAGTTGACAGATGAAGATAACACAGTGCTCATAGATATGCGAAACCACTACGAGAGTGAAGTGGGTCATTTTGAAGGAGCGTGGTGCCCAGATGTAGATACGTTTAGAGACCAGCTGCCATTAGTCGTAGAAGAACTGGCAGAGCAAAAAGATAAGACGGTGGTAATGTACTGCACGGGAGGGATTCGCTGTGAGAAGGCGAGCGCCTATCTCAAGCATAAAGGGTTTAAAGACGTATACCACTTGGAAGGTGGAATCATTAAATATGCACGGGACGCTAAAGAAAAAGGGCTTCGCAATAAGTTTATTGGAAAAAATTTCGTCTTTGATGAACGACTAAATGAACGGATCACCGAAGATGTAATCGCTGAGTGTCATCAGTGCGGTGAGTCTTTTGATGACCATACGAATTGCAAAAACAAGGCGTGTAATTTACTCTTTATCCAATGCCCAAAGTGTGCGGAGAAATACGCAGGAACGTGCTCAGAGGAGTGTAAGACTATAGCAGCTTTACCTATAGAAGAACAACGTGCACTGCGAAAGGGTAAGGATATCGGAGTGCGTATCTTTAGTAAAGGTCGATTTATGAATGGGAAGCTTACTAGTAAATAATCACATTATGAATATTTGGCGCAGTAATAGTAAACGTGCATACACAGTTTGTCTTAATTGGCTGTGCTTGCCTGCTTAACTGAAGGTCTAGAGTTGATATGCTCTGTATCAAGGGTAGTTTAGAATAGCGTTAAAAGGCAGGTAAATATTTTTCGGATGATTTATAAAAAAGTACTTTTACGGCAGAATAATATGAAAAGTGTTTTTTACATTTTCCTGTTCATACCCACCTTTCTTTCAGCACAGATTAATGAAAGTGATACATTGGGGGTAAGAGCTGGTCTTTCGTTAACTGGGTTTTATCAAGGTGGAAATGTTGAAACGGTTATCTTTAGGGCAAAAACGGAGTTTAGTTTTAAACCTTCGAAGAAGTTATTCTTTAAAAATCAAAACTCCTATGTTTATCAGGAGTTTGGCAAGAATAAGGCGGATGAAGATATTCTAAGTCTTAACTTTTTATACCTGCATCCAGAGCGGAAGGTATACCCCTTTGTATTGGGTTTTGTAAGTACCAATTTTCGACGGGAGATTGATTTACGCTATCTGTTCGGAGCAGGAGCTACTTTTCAACTTCTAGAGAAAGAAAAATACTGGTTAAAATTATCACTTTCCAGTGAGTATGAAGAGACCTATTTTTCAAAGACAGACTTTAATTATTCTTCGTATGATGGGAGTAGACTTATCAATACATTTCGTGGCACTATTTGGGCAAATGGGAAATACCATTTGGCAGAAGATAAAGTAATACTGAACCACGAGGTTTATTTTCAGCCATCACTAGAGCAAAGTGATAACTATCGCTGGCAGGCAGACCTTGGTATAGAATTTCCTATTTGGAGATATTTAAACTTCAAGGTGAACTACCGGCATGCTTTTGAGAGTATCGTGATAGAAAACCAAAAACAAGAGGATCGATTTTTGACTTTTGGGTTTAATTTAAAAAGCTATTGATAGGTGCTGTTCGGGAATTAAATTTATGTTCAAGCGAGTTTTATGCCAGTGGACAAAATCGCTACCTCAACTTTATAAATGGGCATTTGGTTGCTGAGACTTGTCCCGCAATTGGTGGAGTGTAGTCTAACGATAATAGTCAGATAGGCTAAGTTAAAAACTGCCTATACTCCTTGAATTTGTCTACTTACTTCTGGTAGTATCCGCCAAAGATAATCATCATCTCATCGGTACTCAGTAGTCCAAAACGCTTGGTCTCATTAGTCGTGTTGTTGTATGTAGCCTCTCCTCTAAAACCTTCTCCCGGATTCAACTCAATAGGAGGATCGTATTGTTTAATCTCTGGATGCTCCCAGTCGTTGGTGTAATAGACTAACTCCCCGTCGCGGACCCCGCCTTTTATGTAAATCTTAAATTCGGTCATGTGCTTGTGCGCATGGGCTGTAAGCATAAATACGCTTCGCGTATCGTTAAACGTATAGTCCGAATTTAGTGTAGTCTCCTGCTTCGGTGGGAGGTTAATGTTTAATTTGTTTAAGAAAAGGTTTTGAGCTTCGTACTGCACCTCACTTTGATCTACGGTATGCAGGTTTACCTATACCTCACCCATGATGTCTTCTGTGCCATAGTTCACGTAATGAGAGTTAAGGTCCAAGCCTTTCCCAGCTGCTATTTTTTGAGCTACTCCGGATGGATACCTATAGTCTGTACTTCTAAACTGTGTTCCAAACATGAAAATCTGATCTGCAATACTCTGGAAAGTGCTATTTATGAGATTGCCGTTTTCATCACGTATGTCTCTTAGAATATCCTTCTGAGGTAGCCTAGCATTCTGAGCAAAGTCATACAAGATGAGGTGATGCGTGCCCGGTCTCATAGCAGTTTCTATGTGGTTTACATAGATATCTTCGGTATTCCCAAGCAATTTATAGGAGTAGAGTTCTCTCTCATAATTAGGTTTTACATCAAAAGGTCCTAGGTGCAGTTGTACCCCAGATGTAGGAGGTGTGAGTGCATGAAAATGAGAGTCATCAGGTGTAAAAACGGTTTTATCATCCAATACAGAAGTGCTAGCGACTTCTCCAGTTTTAGGTGCTCCTGCTACTGTCTATTGTTGTAAAAACGCTATCTCGCCGTTTGTAAGTAGAACGTTGCCGGGAGGCATTATCTCTCCATACTCAGGATGATCTTCGTAAAAATGCTCTTGGTTTGGAGCGTTTACTTTTTCCCAAAAAAAGCTTTTGTATAAACTCTCTAGTCCGTCGGTGCCTAACAACACATAACCATCTAGCGCTGCTGCATTGTTATTTGGTGTTTTGTTTATAAGACTTTCGTAAGCGATATCTGCGGTTAATACTAATCCTGATTGCTTGGCTTGGCTACTACCTGCAACGTGGCAGGAGACGCATTTTGTGTTAAGTATTTGCTCTTGTATCACATCCCATGTAGCCAGTGGTTCAGCTTCTACGGCAGGTTTATCTTTACAACTAATAGCGCATATTAGTATGAAAAGGCACTAGGATAGGGAGATGAGGTATTTCATAGGAGATGAACTTTATACAAAGGTTTCCGTAATAGAATAATTACGAAGATAGGATATAAAAAGTAAAGGTTCGGAAATCAACGCTTCGATTGAGGAGGTTGCTTTGGGGTAGAATGATGCGTTGCTTTTTACTGAAGATGGAACCCCACCCACAAAAAAACCTTCACTTGCTACCGCAAATGAAGGCCTCAGTAAATCTTCTCAGTAATTATCCTATTTGCGGTACATTACTGCATCTACAGCTTCTACTACACGCTGCACATTTGGCAACCATGCGTCTACAAGAGTAGCAGCATAGGGTAGTGGAGTATCGCGCGTAGTTACACGCTTAATCGGTGCATCTAAGTGATCGAAGACCATTTGACTCATCATATAGCTAATCTCAGAAGAGATAGAGGCTAGCGGCCAGGCTTCTTCCAGTACTACACATCTATTGGTTTTCTTTATACTCTCTGCTATCGTATGGTAGTCTATCGGTCTTACACTTTGTAAGTCAATGAGCTCTACATCTATTCCTTTTTCTGCTAGTGCAGCTACAGCATCTTCCGCTATGCGCATCATTTTACCAAAAGATACTAGGGTAACATCTGTTCCCGCTTTTTGGATATTCGCTTGCCCGATAGGGATGTAATATTCTTCTTCAGGGACTTCATGCTTTAGACCATACATCTGCTCACTCTCCATGAAAATTACTGGATCTGGATCAAGTATAGCAGACTTTAGAAGTCCTTTAGCATTGTAAGCATTGGATAGCACTACTACTTTCAGTCCTGGGCAGTTTGCGTACCAGTTTTCGAAAGCTTGTGAGTGCTGAGCACCTAACTGTCCTGCACTGCCTGTAGGTCCTCTGAATACGATTGGGCATTGGAACTGACCACCACTCATACTGTTCATCTTAGCTGCAGCATTGATCACTTGATCGATAGCCACTAAACTAAAGTTAAAGGTCATAAACTCTACAATAGGCTTTAGTCCATTCGTAGCGGCACCGGTAGCTATACCTGCAAAACCAAGCTCAGCGATAGGAGTGTCTATTACTCGTTTCTCACCAAACTCTGCAAGCATGCCTTGACTTACCTTGTATGCACCATTGTATTCGGCTACTTCTTCTCCTATTAAGAAAACATTTTCATCTTTTCTCATTTCTTCGTTCATTGCTTCACGAAGTGCTTCACGTATTTGCAGTTGTCTTGCCATGTCTTTTTTTAAGAAGAGCAAATGTAAGAATTATTGGTTGATTGGATATAAGATAATGGACAATAGATTTTAGAGAAGGCAAGAGAGACTTATGTAGCATATTGATATTTCTGGATTCCGCAGGACTTAGGTGTTTTAGGGTACGTAAATGAGAACTGGTGATGGTTAGGTTGAATGTAAACTCAAACGTAATTATTTGCGGAATCTTAATTATAACGAGAATAGGTGTTTACCTTTTTCAGCTATCTGGTATTCATCAGTATATTCAATAATAGAACAAGCATATGAGACAGCCATTTATCCTACTTTCTATAGTCCTCCTTTCCACTCTTTCACTCTCACTATCTGCTCAAAGTATAAGCGGAAGTGTAACGTCCTTTTCCAGTAAATCAGACCTCGGTTTTGCCAACGTAGATATCTACAAGGGAGCAGACTTAATCGCCTCTGTGCTCGCCGATAAGGAAGGTAACTTTACGGTGAAACTAGATACAGGCATGTACCGTGTAGAGATTATCTACGCAGGCTATAAAAAAATCAGACAAACAATACACGTGACGGATGATGAGACAGCAGATTTCAGTTTAAAGGAAGACGCAGAGAGTAAATACAAACCAATAAAGGGTAAGAAACCGACCGCCGAAGGAGCAGGTAATGATAGAGTAACGGAGTCCTATTCAGTGGATGCAGAAGAAATTATAAGTTACGATGAAACCATAATGCTTAAACGCGACAGTAGGTCGATAGAGCATACATTGAGTAGTCCGATGCTGATGAAAAGAGAGAAGAAAAGGGGAGTTCCTGATCGCTATCCAATGAGCCCAGAGCAAGGAGAAGCTGGAAGATTGACTGCAGGAGAAATTAATGATTTTAGTAAATGGGATCTGTGGACGGATCTGAAAGAAGGAGAATTTGACCAATACAGTGCGCTGTGGAACTACAATGCGAGTCACCGCTATATGTTCCAGCTGACAGATACCAAAGGGTTGCCATTGGCAGATGCTACTGTGCGGCTTGTGAATAAAGAGGGGAAGGTCTACTATCAGGCTAGAACAGACAATACAGGTAAAGCGGAACTGTGGGAGAGTATTCTAGGGAATCAGGAACGCAAGCGCACAAAACTGAGCATTACTGGCGAGTATGGCGGAGAGACATTTACGGTGCGTAGAGCAGTCCAAGTAGGTGATGGTATGAATACGGTGGAGTTGGCTGTAGGCTGCGGTCAATCCCAGAAAGTAGATATAGCCTTTGTGGTGGATGCTACTGGAAGCATGAGTGATGAGCTGAACTACCTCACTGCTGAGCTTAATGATGTAATGTTTAAGAGTAAAGAGATAAGTACTACCCTGAATTTTAGCTTCGCGAATGTATTTTACCGTGACCATGGAGATGCATACCTTACAAAGAAGCAGGACTTCACACGGGTGCTTTCCGAGTCTGTATCTTTTATTAGTGGGCAGCGAGCAGGCGGGGGTGGAGATTTTGAAGAAGCGGTAGAAGTGGCCCTTGACACAGCTGTAAATGGGCTGAACTGGAGTTCAGAAGCACGAGCCCGTATCCTATTCCTGATACTGGATGCACCGCCACACAATACGCCTGAGATACAAGAAAAACTACGAAAAATAAGTATGCAGGCAGCAGCCAAAGGAATTCGTATAGTACCGCTAGTAGCGAGTGGCATTAATAAGGGGACAGAATACCTCATGAGAAGTATTGCATTGGCCACTAACGGCACCTATGCTTTTCTTACTGACGATAGTGGGGTAGGAGGTAGTCACCTAAAACCAAGTACCGATAGCTATGAAGTAGAGACACTAAACGATTTGCTAGTGCGTGTAATCAAAAGCTATACGTATATGCCAGACTGTGAGCAGCAGCTACCTGAGCTTAAGCTCAATTATCCTGAAGATACGATTACTTATTCCTCTACGGATACTAGCAGCATCGACACGAGCAGTACAGTAGGTAATGGGAATAGGCCAGTAGTGGTGACTTGGAACTACTATCCCAATCCTACACGAGGAATAGTGAATATAAAAGCAAGTGTAGCTGTGACTGAGCTGTATATCACAGACCTCAGTGGCAAAGTATTACAAGTAATCAAAGATATTAAAGCAGACATCATAGTACAAGCAGACCTTAGTGGATATGCGAGCGGTATATACTTGATTCGCTATCCTGTAGGTAAGAAATGGGTGAGTGGTAAGGTAGTGCTGAATAGGAGTTAAGGCACTGTAATAACGATAGGGCTAAGGTTAGCTCTCATGAACTCGCCATTCACTTCTAACTTAGCACGTATACCTTCTATTAATATTCGATCTCCAGTTTTTACACGAGATAACATTCCTTGCATTTGGCTGGTCAAATGGTCACTGTTTGAGGATGCCATTATAGCTGGATTGTCTTTGAAAGCAATTATCATTTTAAAACTTATCACGGTGTATTCTAAGTCCTCTTTGGAGTATACCCTGATCTCTGTTTGTTTTAGAAGATCTTCTTTGGTGTACTTCTCCATATAGACGTTAATAGAGCCAAAGGTTGCTTGTGCTAGACTATCCATTTTTACAGGCTCATTAGATTTTGTAAATTTGGAATCATATGGTCTTTCACTTTGAAATTCCTTTACCTCTAGAATGAGTGGTTTCAGTATAACTACGTCAAATTGGTCGCCATTTACTGTTGCCAATGCCGATTCAATAAGCACTTTATCTCCTGCTACTATCTGATTTAGTGCTCCTTGTGCTTTTGGGCTTAGTTTATTTCCCTGTTCTTCGAATCGGATCGGCTTGCCTTTGGCTGGAGAGATGGTCAAGTGATAAGAGGAAATTTCGTATGCTTCCCCATCTCCTGAGGTTACAGTAAGGCGGTCTTGTAGCAGTATTTCGCTTCGGTCATACGGCCCCTTATGTTGGAGTTCACCAAAGACCACTCGTGGGCCATTATCAGTTGATTGTTGTGCGAAAGCACCAAAGGAAACTAGAATACAGAGGGTAAAGAGTACGTTTTTCATATAGTTAGGTTTTAATGTGTAACGCCAAATGTAGCGATTTTAGTCTTTGACTACTGTTTTTTATTTTGTATTAATCGTAATAGTATATGCATAAGTATCCAAGAGATCTTTTCCTCGAATTCTATATACAGTCTTTAGATTAGGGACAAAATAGTGAAGTTTTATGACGCCTAAAAAATCATTATCGGGCAGATAAGAATCTACTATAGACTTGGTGTCTAGCCCCATATAACCTAGGGTGTTGAGTAATCGTTCTAAGACTGCTTGTGTGCTATCCTCACTGCCTTCGGTATCTATTTCTGTGAGACAAATAAACGCTGCACAGTCATCGCACTTAAAATCGGTACTAAGCGCTATGGAATCTAATGCGTATGTGATGTGGATGGAATCAAAGACCATCGTTTCTAATCGGTAACCATTAAAATACCAGATGTCATCCTGCTGAGAGCCAAAGAAGATAGATACCAGGATCTCATCGTTTTTAGTAGAAAGAGGAGATCGGTCTTCACTTAGGTCTGTAGCAGTGATGCTAAGTAGTTGATGTGGTTGCAGGAGTGGTGTGTTGTTCTTTTGGAAAAGGGCACATGAGCTAATACTAAGGAAGCATAGTAGACCAATGGCTGTATATATAATACCGTGTTTCATTGTGGTAAAGGTAGAGTTAAACGCAAAAGGGTCAATCACCTTTCGGTAAATGACCCTTTGTAATTGTATTGGAATTAAAGGCTATGACTTTTTCTTCCCTGAGCAGCAGCCTTTTTCAGAGCCACATGCTTTCACTTCTTTAGGCTTACAGCAGCTGTCTAATGCAGCTTGTCCAGTTTTGTCTGCAGCCATTTTATCCGTAGCGTAACCCAGCTTACTGATAGTTGTATGGATATCTGTAGCCGATACTTTTTTGTCGTTGTATCGTACGGTAAGCATCTTGGTCTCTGTGTCCCATTCTGCGAAAGAGATCCCCGGTATATCCAGAGCTGCCTCTATTTTTTCTTTGCACATCCCACATTCTCCTTTTACAAGAATGGTTTCTGTGATGGTCTTGGCATATACACCTACTGTGCATACCATTAATAGTGCTATTAGTGTTTTTTTCATGATTAAGTATTCTGTTTAATATTATTTAAATGGATTGCTGTATTCTTCATTGGTAAGGAACTCCTCGTCTGTTAAAGTCTTCAAAAATGATACCAAAGCGGCTTTATGAGCTTCACTGAGGTAAACGGAATCTTTGAGCGCATGTAGATTTGGAGCATCGTTAGGATCTACGGCACTGGTTTCGTTCATATCACTGAGGTAAAACTGTACGACTTCTTCTAAAGTAGAAAATCGTCCGTCGTGCATATAGGGAGCGGTTTTCTCGATATTGCGGAGCGTAGGAGTTTTAAACTTGTAGTTGTCCAGAGGATTCCCATTGGCTCCTCCTCGTCCAAGATCGCCATTGTCAGACAAGCCATTACTCAAGTATTCTCTTCTAGAAAAAAGCCCGTTACCTGTCCCGTGGCAGTGGAAACAATCTGCACCAAAATTCTTGGGCTGATTTGGATTAGGCTCATTGTCTAGGGTAATAGCCTCAGAGTTGAAAATAGTCTGACCTGTTCTTTCTTGGGCTGTAAATTCTTCTAATCCCAGCTGTACTCGATCATACTTGCTATTACCAGATACTACACTGAGCATAAATTGCTCCAATGCTTTCCCCAGCAGTTCTTCGTCTACTTCCGTAGTATTGTAGGCTTTTTTAAATGCATCGGTGTACATCGGTGAGTTGTTTAATTTCACCAATACGTTACCTATAGTTTCGTCCATTTCTGTGGGATCTTCTATGGGTACGAGCGCTAGATGACGCAGTATATCTGATCGGCCATCCCAGAAAAATCCGTCTAAATGCCACATCAAATTTAGAATAGGCATAGAGTTTCTTTTCCCTAAGGTACCTCTTATTCCTGTACTAAAGGCAAGCTGGTTATCTGTGAAGGCATCAGCTTGATTATGACAACTGGCACAACTCTGCGTGCTGTCTGCACTTAGTATCGGGTCGTAAAAAAGCATACGCCCTAGCTGTACACCTTCTTTAGTGAGTGGATTATCACTCGGCACACGAGCAGGAGGGAGAATATTAGTCGGGTAATTTAGCGTATACGGAGTCGTGTTAAATGGAGTGTCTGGCACTTCATTAACTACATCCTTGCAGCTATAGATACCCGCGACTAGAAGTAGATATATAGCTACTTTTTTCATTTAGCTGAGACTTTAGTTAGTGTAAACACGTCTGCCATGTTCTGGATAAGCTTAGTGGTAGTTGGGTGGTCCACGGTGTGGGTACTTCGTCCATCAGAGGCTAAGCTAAAGGTATTTGGATTAATAAATACTTCGGCTATATTGTAACCAAGTTCTACTTTAGAACCTGAGGTTCCGTGTGTGAAGTCCGTGGCAAAATTAAAGTCGATCTTATTTTGAACGCCCGCCAAGTGGAAGATGATGCTTTCACCTGCATCTACGTCCTTACCTTCTATTGCCGTAAATATATATCCGCCTACCCAGCCCCAGTGCAGCGAATTACTCACTGCAGATAGTGGGTGACCAGATGGATATTGATTTGGGTTACCGTGATTTATAGCAGAGTCTAGCCCTATGGAAAAACCAATAGAACTATAGTCACCAAAGGGCACGTCCATTAGGGTGAAGGTGGTCATACCTTTATGTGCTTCTATGAGTGCGTACTGACTGTCTAGTGCTATTTTATCTCCGTCTGATGTAGTTAAGTGAAAGCTTCCTAGCATGTATGCATACCTGCTAAAAGTAACTTTATCATTACTTCCCACGAGGTATTCAGTTCCTGCTGCAAACTCTTGGTCGCCCACAGTATGATTTATAGTGAAGGATATAGAATGATCGGGATCATTTGGCTGCACCGGAGGTTTTTCCTCTTCACAAGCGGTAATCCCCAGCATCAAAAGGCCAAGTAGAATGAAATTAATTTTCTTCATTTTCTTTTTTAATTTAGGTACATAAAAAGTGCCATTACTAACATAATCCCATCTTCTATGATGGTCACATAACTCATCGGTAGGTTGAAAACAGTTCCGAGACAGGCACACTGTATCTCAGACTTTTGCACTACCGATTTTATCACTCCCAGTAGACTTACAAACATAACTATAGCCGTGATAAGATGTGTTAGCTCATTGTCATAATAGAGGAGATAGGCTATACCTAATCCCAATTCTATAAAAGGAAACACATATCCATATCCCTTGGCTTTAGCAGCAATGAGGTCATAGCTTTGATATGCCCTTGCAAAAGCTGCTATGTCTAGCATTTTAAAGAACGAAAACACGAGGAAGAAGCCAGCCATAAAGTTGGCCATCCACGTTTTCATCAGGAACATTCCACTACCGTATTCTAGGAGTAATGTGGTACCTAACAAATATACTACGATTAGCACTAAAGGTTTGTAACTGCGGTTACTCTGTGTAGACGGAGCAGCCTGGTCAGATGTTGCATGCACATAGTAGGGTCCTGCATTTTCTATGAGATTTTCTATGATATCCAGGTGAGGCAGCGGAGTGCCTCTGAGTATAGCTGTGCCTGTTTCTTTGTCTATGCTTACTTGTTTTATAGCAGAGTTACCGTAGAGTGCTTTTTCTATTTTGCTCACGCAACTCAGGCATGTTATTCCTGATATGTTAACCGTTGTTTCTTTCATTGTGTTGTGATTGCTCATTAAATTCTAAGTCTAAATCCACCGTAGATCATTCTACCAAAAATAGGTCCCCAGACGAGTCCAGCATCAAAGTTTTGGTCAAACGGATTGGCGGCTTCCTGGATAGGGTTCTCCTGACGAAAGTTCAATAAATTCTCGCCACCGACATATACCTCAAATTTCTTCTTGAAGGTCTTACTCACTTGCGCATTCCAGTTATAGAAGTCGGGTGAGTATACAGGGATAGACGAGTTGACTTGATATTTATACTCTCCAGCGATACGCTGTGGTCCGTACCATGTAGCGGTAGTGCTAAATTGCCAGTCGTTTCGGGTACGTTGAGTTACATTTATAAATGCTCTATGCTTAGAGATGAATGGTTTGGCTAAGACTTCGGAAATAAATGGGCTTCTGAAGCGATATTTTGATTGAACATCAAACATTCTGTACGCTAGTCGTATCTCAGTTCTACGGGCAGGGGTAAGGTCCAGTTGTACTTGTGTGCTATTGGCTCGGGTACCGTTTTTCATATTGTAAAAACTTACTTCACCAGCAGTTTCTCTATCTACTACCACTTCTTGGAAAAAGGTAGTGTTGAAATAATCGATACCAATAGTAGCAGGCATATACGTTAGTCTAAACTCGTGCTCAAAACTCACTCCAGAGTTGAATGCTACCTCTTGCTCTAGTCCATAGGCTAAAGTGGGGTCTGTCATTTGCAGTTTTATTTCTCTGCCACTGGCAAATATGAACTGATTTTGAGCCAACGGATTACTGGTTCTGCGGCCCATACCTGCGGAGGCCCTTAAGGCAGTTTTGTCTTGGTTGAATCGATACTTTCCGTGAAGTCTTGGAGTGAATGATAATCCATAGATAGAGTTGTAATCCGTTCGGATACCGGCTACTAGACTAAACGTTTCTTTTGGCTTGTAGGTGTATTCAAAAAAGGCCCCAGGCACAGCTTCTTCTCGTTCGAAACGGTATCCTGCATACGTCTCGCGTACATTGTCGTATAGGAAGGATACACCGGTTTGGTACTGGTGAAAACTATTGCCGATGTAGCTCTCATAAAGCAGGTTTACGTAGGCTTGGTCCGTTTGAGCATCATATACATTATTGTTAGCCTCTGAGCCATATACACTCGTCATTTCAGAGTGGTTGAAGTTGTACTGAGAGCCAAAGCTACTGTTCACACGATCTTTTCTTGCCCTACCTAACTTGGCAAAAGCATCTATCACCTGAGAGTTTATGCCTATCCCGTATGCGTTATTGTCTCCGTTGTAAAATGCGGTTTGGCCAGCCTCTTGTTCGTTGTTATGAAAACTCACATTGGCGGTTCCTTCAAGACCATTCTCGGCATAAAACTGCCAGCGGTTCATGATTTTAAAATCTTGACTTTTAGGCATGTCTAGGAAACCGTCTTTGTTTCTGTCATTTTCTTGGCCTCTTACTCCATAGCGCGCCAGTACTGAGGTGGCTACATGTTTATTGATGTCTTTTACATACATCAAGTCGGTCTCTGCGCGTCCATTTTCAGATACAAACTGATCTAGAAGAAACTTTTCTTTGCCAAACGGTTTTTTCAGTTCGATATTGATCTGACCGGCGATGCTCTCGTATCCGTTTACCACACTTCCTGCACCTTTGGTTATTTGTATGCCTTCCACCCAAGCGGCAGGGATATGACTGAGTCCGTAGTAGCTATTTAGCGTACGTACACTGGGCATGTATTCTCTTCCTATGAGCGTGTAAAAACCGTCTAGTCCTAGCATTTTTATCTGCTTAGTACCCGTCACGGCATCGCTAAAGCTCACATCTATTGCGGGTGCATTTTCAAAACTTTCAGAAAGGTTACAACATGCTGCTTTTTGAAATTCCCGCTCACTGAGGAGTACCGTTGTTCTAGGATCTAGCTTACTGAGACCGTAGGTGATTCGTTTAGCCAGTACTATCGCCGTACCCAGCTCGTTTTGCTCTTTTAGAATGAATGTATAGGTAGAGTCTAGTTCGCTGATGTACTGCGTATCTGTAGTATATGCTGCAAACGAAGCAATGATATACGGTGGATTTTGATGGTGCTCTAAGGTAAATTCTCCTTTGTCATTTGTGAAGACTCCACTTGGATTATCTTGCCAATGGACGAATGCTCCCGCCAATGGTTCTGTTTCTGCTCCACTGCTAAAGAGTACTTGACCCTTTACCTCGTGATGCTCGTGCTGTGCGCTCACGCACATGCAGATACTTAGCATGGCGATCAGTGCGAATATGTTTTTCATTATTTTTTTGTGTTTTTATGTTGGATTAAAATGTTAAGAGTATGGATTTTCTTAAAATTCTAACATAAAAACACTTGAAGTAGCGCCTGTGTGGGAGACTCTGGAGCTATTGCACTATCTATAGGTTCACTGTAATAGTGTGAGATGGCGAGCGATATGACCCCGTGGAAGGGCAAATGAAGAACCGCAGTAGATGGTACTTCTACGGAGTTTACTAGTGAGGCATCTACTAGATGTTGGGGGACTATCAGTTCCAAGTTGCTTTCGCAAGAGGCAGTCTTCTGCATATCACAGCAATCGGATACTGCTACAGCTGCTTGATGACTGATGCCAATGGTCTCTACTCCACCGCAGCAATGCTTCAGGTCTATATGCAGGCCTACGGAAGGCAGCAAGAATAGAAAGGAAACGATTATAGCTAGGAGCTTTTTCATTATATTACAAATGTAAAACGCTTTAGGAGATTTATTGTTATGCGATGGTTTAGTCTGGGGCATTTTGGTGTGAAACAGAGTTGGATTATTCTGTGGCTCAAGAGAATAGTGGAACTGTGGTTATGATGAAGAGGGTAGAGGAGGGATGTGTTATGATGTATTGGGTTTAAGTGTATGTTTGTGTGTAGCCGTCCTGAAAAATAGTGCTGTTAAAAAGTAATTGGTTCAATTATCTTAAAAAAGTGAGGAATATTCAGGGTTAGTGGTTAAGTCCTTATCTGTTAAAGTTTTAAGGAAAGCCACTAAGTCTGTTTTGTCTTGTTCTGTCAGAAATAGTCCTGTCGCTCGCGTTTGCTCCAAAGCTGGATCTAAGAAAGGAGATGCTTTGATTTCTGTGTTGTAGTGCTCTACTACTTCTTCTAATGTCTGGAATCTACCGTCATGCATATATGGAGCACTAAGGGCAATGTTTCTTAGACTCGTCACCTAACAGTTGTTAAAATTTGTATTGTACTCCTATGCCTATTAACCTTTTGAACTGTGTTCGAGGTCCTGTTTTTGTCACTAAGCCGGCCGCATCATATTCCAATGGTACCGCTACATCATTGTCGTGTATTACGTTAGTATATAAGCTAGCCCCTAAGAATTCTGTAAGTTTCATGTTTACCATTGTTTCCCAGTTCACATCAATATTCTTTCTATTCTTACTATTTACGTCCGTATAGTTCCAGAATAGGTTCAGTGTAGAAGTTAGATTGATTTTGTCTGTAAGATCTTTTGAAAAGCGAGCATTCAGTAATGCCCCGAACTCTGCACGGTAGTTGTCATTGTAAAATTGAACTCCATCAGTGTCTAACGTAGCTGGAATATAAATGTGCTGAGCAGCGATAGAATCATCAGTTACGAAAGTAAACTTACCTGTGGCTGGAGATAAGTAAACCGAGAAGTAGTCTGTGAAATTGTAGTTGAGTCCTACAGATGTAGTTAGGTATGCTGGAGAAAGAAATTTTGATATTTCTATTCTATTTGCGTCCGGAACATCTTCGTTGGTAAAATCGAAGCCAGGAGCAAATTGTGATTTGAAGTTCAATAATGAAGAGTACGAAAGTTTTTTTGTGATGCCATAATTTAGTTTTGTCAGGAAGTCTATCTTATCTTCATTTTTACGAAAAGTCTCTCCGTCATTTTGGATTAATCCATAAGCAAGGTCAAGGTTATTTACCCACTCTACCTTGTCTTTCTTGTAATTTCGGTAAATATTGCCCAATGCAGAAATAGAGTTGGAGGAAACACCACCAGCAGCCCAGTTTGTAAGGCCTAGGGAGTTGAAGTTAAGTGCGGCAAACCCACCTTTTTTCCAATATTTGGGAGGCGTAAGTGCCACCACTTTTGCTTTTGCTGCTTTTACAAGAGAGTCGTGATATGCAAGGTCTGTTTTTGCTTTTGCAAGCTGTGCTTTCGCTTGGTCTAAGTCATTTTGAGCGAAGAGTGTGGCGGTGAAAAGAACGAGTAAAATGGTAAGAGCTTTTTGCATTGCTTGATTTTTATAACTGTTTAACTACAGGAAGATGAAGTATGAACGAACGTTAGATTTTGGGAGGGGTATTTTTAATCAAAAATTATAAGAATTTGATTTTTTTCCACTTTGTCTTGTTTCTGCACCTCTACAGAAGCGATAGTCCCTTCTTGTGGTGATTTTATTGCATTTTCCATTTTCATGGCCTCTAGGACTAAAAGTTCCTGACCCTCTGTGACAGTATCTCCAGCAGCTACTAATACCTCCAGTACTAATCCTGGCATAGGAGCCTTCATTTCTTTCAGTTTTTTCTTACCAGATTCCATACCCATTCGCTTAAGCAGTTCTGCTAATTTATTGTGAAGGGTAGTTTTTACTACGCGGCCATTTATAGATAGAGTCATTGCACCGGTAGCGGTATCTTTTTCTAATACTGCTATCGTGTAGGACTTATTCTCTACAGTGAGATGAAAGGTGCCGTCTGGCAGAGAAATCAGATCGTGTGCGACACTTTCCTCATTCAGTAAAAGTTCTTGATTTGTGCGTTGCACATTTAGTGTCTCCCCGTTTACTTCTATTTTTGCCATTGTAGGGTGCAAATTTACGAATAGTTTGACATAATTTCACCTAACGGCTTACGTGCTAGGTTAGGCACGGTGGCATGTTCTGAAGGATAGCCTATTGGGATGAGTAAAAAAGGTTTTTCGTTTACAGGTCTATCCAGTAGCTCAGCTAAAAAATTCATAGGGCTTGGAGTATGTGTGAGACTCACTAAACCTAGCTGATGGATGGCAGAGAGTAAGAAACCGCAAGCTATGCCTACACTCTCATTTACGTAGTAGTTTTTGGCTTTACCTCCATCGGATTCTACATCGTAAGACTTTTTGAATACAATGATGAGATAGGGTGCGGTGGTGAGAAAGTCCTTTTGCCAATCGGTGCCAAATTTCTCCAAATCTTTAAGCCATTCAGGGCTCATTCTACCGTTATAATTAGTAAATTCCTCTTTTTCGGCAGCTTCGCGGATCTTACTTTTAAACTCAGCCGAGGATACCACGCAAAATGTCCATGGTTGTTTGTGAGCTCCACTAGGGGCAGATGCAGCTATCTTTATTAGGTTATCAATGACGCCTTTTGGGATGGGTCTGTCTGAGAATTCTCGGACAGATCTCCGGCCTTGAAATAGCTCATTTAAATCATCACTTGCGTGCAATAGTTCCTGATCATCTAAGAAGGAAACAGGGTGGTGATAGGGTATAAACTCTTCTGCCATAGTACAAATGTACATGCATTATAAAAGTTCTGTAGTTATAAGGAGCGTGTCGGTTATGGCCCGCTCTTCAGTGTCTTTTAGCGCTGAATCTGCATCAGGTGTTTGTGGGATAGGAGGTATCTCTTTGATTTTGATATCAATGTCATAGCTCGATCTTTCTTTTAGCGTTTCGCCAAATTGACGGAAAGAGTTTATGTTAACATTACCGGCGGAGTATATGGATATACCTATGAACATAGCAAGACATATGAGCCAAGATAAGAAGAGTGCTTTCACGTTAATGTGCAGTGCACTGTTAAATAGGAATAAGATTATGGCGTAGCAAATAGTCCCAATTGGGATAAGGATGAGACTAAGGAGTGATAGACTAAATAGCCAGTTTAGCGTAGGTGACTTAAGGATGGATGGAGTCAAGATGTCACCATTCCCGGGGTTAAAATGAAATCCCCCCGTAGCATTTGCCAAGAGAAATACGGTGAGTGCTATACCCGTAGTTACTAAAAATATTAAGACTCCTGCTCCAAAAATTTTAGCTAAAAACGTGACGATTTGTTGTATTCCTGAGGTTACTGATTTTGCGGAGTTCGAAAAATTAGAATTTTTTTTTAGGTTATCAGCTACGTTGGTGGCCTCGTTTTTCACATTCCGAGCTACATCTGTGGCCTCTTGTCGCACACTGTTTACAATGTCATTTATAGTGGTATTGCCGCCTTTCATGCGAGAGCGATCTTCTGGAGTAGTAGCCTCAGGGAGGATAGCCCAAAGCACGAAGTAAGCAATAAGCGGTATGCCTGTGAATAGTATGAGTAGCACTGCCAGTATTCGGACGACTGAGGTGTCCATGCCGAAATATGCGCCAAGGCCACTACATACTCCTCCCAACACTCGGTCATCGGTATCCCTGTAGAGTTTTTTATTGCTTGGATTAGCAGCCCGCTGATGGTGCTGAGTATCTGGGTCTTCATCTATGTCCATGTCTTCAGCTGTTCCCATGAGTTGGATGGCTTCCGATACATCGCTTTCATTGATAAAGGCATTTCCCTTTCTGATTTTGCCAAAGAATAGCTCCGCTATTCTAGCCTCTATGTCTGTGAGTATTTCACGGCCGTCTATAGTATTAGAGAAGTGGTTTTCTAGTGTTTGGAGGTAGTGTGAAAGTGATTGGTATGCCTTTTCGTCTATAGAGACGGCTTGTCCTGCGAGGTTTATTTGGATTATTTTATTCATTTTAATTGAGTTAATTGGTTTACGGAGTTGCTGAGTTCAGTCCAAGTATCAGCTAATTGACTGTTAAATTTTGTTCCTTCTTCTGTAAGTGAGTAGTACTTGCGTGGTGGTCCTTGGTCGCTTTCTTTCCACTCGTATTTGAGTAGTCCTGCATTTTTGAGTCGAGTCAGTAGTGGATATAGTGTTCCCTCTACGACTATGAGTTTGGCTTCCTTCAGGTGTGTGATTATGTCTGAAGCATATACCTCACCAGTGCTGGCTAGGGTAAGTATGCAGTACTCGAGTACCCCCTTTCGCATTTGAGATTGTGTATTTTCTATCTTCATTATGTTATGCAAATATATGGCTATAAAAGGTACTATGCAAAACAAAGTACCTTTTGTTTTTCGAATGTGCTATTTTTACCGACGAACGTGGTCTTTGAGAGTTGTGTAATGAGTTCGGATTTTACGCTTTCACATGTAGGTAAAAAATGTACCTTTGCTCCACGAAAAATTATGTCAGTTTTAGTAAATAAAGATTCTAAGATAATCGTTCAAGGATTCACTGGTAGTGAGGGTACATTCCACGCTGGTCAGATGATAGAATATGGTACGCAAGTAGTGGGAGGAGTAACTCCTGGTAAGGGAGGTCAGACTCACTTAGACAAGCCAGTGTTTAATACGGTAGATGAAGCTGTGAGAGTAGCAGGTGCAGATACGAGTATCATTTTCGTGCCACCACCATTTGCAGCGGATGCTATTATGGAAGCGGCAGAAGCTGGTATCAAAGTAATCGTATGTATTACTGAGGGTATACCTGTAGCTGACATGGTAAAAGTAAAAGCATACTTGAGTACTACAGAGAGTAGACTTATAGGCCCAAACTGCCCAGGTATCATTACTACAGATGAAGCGAAGGTGGGTATTATGCCAGGCTTTATCTTCAAAAAAGGAAAAATTGGTATCGTATCAAAATCAGGTACGCTTACGTATGAGGCTGTAGACCAAGTAGTGAAAGCCGGTATGGGATGCACCACTGCGATAGGTATCGGTGGAGATCCTATTATAGGAACATCTATGAAAGAAGCAGTAGAGCTTTTGATGAACGACCCAGAAACAGAGGGAATCGTAATGATCGGTGAAATAGGTGGAGGCATGGAAGCTGAAGCTGCTCGCTATATCAAAGAATTTGGCACGAAGCCAGTAGTAGGATTCATCGCAGGAGAAACTGCCCCAGCTGGACGTACTATGGGTCACGCAGGTGCTATAGTAGGTGGCGAGGATGATACTGCCGCTGCTAAAAAAGCAATAATGAGAGAATGTGGACTACACGTGGTTGATTCTCCAGCAGGAATAGGAGCTAAGATGCTAGAAGTACTTAGCTAAGGAAATTAAATCAGCATAGATTATGGAATGGCTCTTCAGTACTGAAGAGCCATTTTTTTATGCCATACCAGTACAGGTTGGTAATCGGCCAATGGACCAACTGTGTCTTACGGACATGAGTGCACTTAGCTTGTATTGGGTCTGACCAATGGTAACCGTTGATGCTCTCCAAGCAGATGTATATAACAATAGAGTAGTAGATCACATGACGAACTAATGGACCATAAAAAAGCCCGATTATCGAATGATAATCGGGCTTTTTGGTATACGTTAAGTGTATTAGAAGATTTGGAATTTTACGGGAATTCTAAATCGCATATTCACTGATTTATCTCGTTGTTTTGCTGGTTTCCACTTGCCAGAAGTCATTTTGATTACGCGCATTGCTTCTTCTTCTAGTCCGAAACCTTTTTTTCCTCCAAGAATGGCGATGTCTTTTACTCTTCCTGCTTTGTCCACAACGAACATTACATTTATAGTACCTTGCATATCATTCTCTAAAGCCATTGGTGGATAAGTGATGTTTTCGGCGATGAATCGCTGAAGACCTTCGTCACCTCCAGGGAAACTAGCTTTCTCAGATACATCAAAGATTTCAAAGACCTCATTGGTCTCTTCCGGTTCTTCTTCCTCCTGCTCATACTCCTCCATTTCTGTGTCTTGATCTACCTCGTTTTCTACAATCTCAGGTTGATCTTCTTCTATCTCCTCATCATCTTCTACCACTTCTATCTCTGGTGGTGGTGGAGGTGGTGGTGGCTTTTTCTCTTGTACGGTGTTTTCCATCACTACTAGGTCTTCCTCTATGATGATGTTTTCGAGCTCTTCAGGTTTTTCATCGTATATCGTATACGTGAAACCATAAAGAACTGCTCCTACAGCAACAGCAAGTCCTAGAAGGAAGAAGTCAATCCGTTTGTTTTTGACTTCAGGCTTCGAATACTTTTTTACTTCCATAATGATTCTTGTTTCAAAATTAACTTAAATTTATAGTAGTTAATATAGTTTGTTAAGAAAAGGTAAATACTTTTTTAGCAACGGCATACTTCGCTGAGTTAACGTGATAAGTAGAACGCCTAAGATGCATCCAATCGTATTTGCCACTATATCTCCTATGTCATAACTCCGACCTAGCGACATACTGCTTTGCAATACCTCTATAAGTATTCCGTAGCCTATACCAACAAATAGTAGTAGTAACTTTTGCTTCAGCGTGATATCTCTGATGGCTAAGGCCCAAAAAAGGATGAATACTGCATAGAGTGTAAAATGTACCAACTTATCTAGCTCTATTAGCGTGTCAAAACTGAAACTCCAAAATGCAGCTGCAGGAAGTAGACACGATGAGGCTATGAATAGCGTCCAAAGTACGGCAGGGATGTGAGCTCGCTGGAGCTTCATCAAGACTAGTGACCTGTAAGTTCTTTGTATGCAGCTACGTCCATTAAGCTGTCTACTTCAGAAGCGTCAGATAGTTTGATTTTTACCATCCATCCTGCATCATACGGGTTTTCGTTTACGCTTTCTGGAGCATCTTCTAAAGCAGTATTGATTTCTACTATTTCGCCACTTAGAGGCATAAATAGGTCAGAAACAGTTTTTACAGCTTCTATCGTTCCAAATACTTCATCTTTAGCCAGAGTTTCTCCTTCGGTTTCTATCTCTACAAATACGATGTCACCTAGCTCTGATTGCGCAAAATCAGTAACTCCTACTGTAGCAATGTCTCCATCGATAGCGATCCATTCGTGCTCTTTTGTGTACTTTAAATTTTCTGGGAAATTCATTGATTTGATATGTTTAGTTGTTTTTGATTGTATGATTTTAAGCAGTTTTCACTACTCTTTTGTGTACTGCATAAATGCTTAGCACATCGTGCAGTTTTTGTTTCATATCCTTTCGCTCTACGATAAAGTCTACAAAACCTTTTTCTTTTAAAAATTCAGAACGTTGAAAACCTTCTGGAAGATCCTTTCCTATGGTTTCTTTGATAACTCTTGGTCCGGCAAATCCTATAAGCGCTTTTGGCTCTGCTATATTAATGTCCCCAAGCATAGCAAATGATGCGGTAATACCTCCTGTAGTAGGATCCGTGAGTATCGATATGTACGGTAACTTAGCCTCTGCCAGGAGCGCTAGCTTAGCAGATGTTTTAGCCATTTGCATAAGTGAAAATGCAGCTTCCATCATACGAGCACCACCACTTTTAGAGATGATAATCATAGGCGTTTTATTTTCTAAAGCTGTATCTATAGCTCGGGCTATTTTTTCTCCAACTACACTACCCATAGATCCCCCTATGAAAGCGAAGTCCATTACAGCCATACTTACTTTGATTCCATGTATTTTACCTGTAGCAGTGCGAACCGCATCTGTAAGACCTGTCTTTTTTTGAGAGGCTACTAGTCTGTCTGGGTAAGGCTTGGTATCCTCAAATTTTAGTGGATCGCCAGAACTTAGGTTGGCGTCCATTTCTTTGAATTTACCATCGTCAAAAAGGATTTCGAAGTATTCTCTGCTTCCTATTCTACTGTGATTATTACACTTAGGACATACCCACATATTGAGTTCAAACTCCTTCGTACTCGTAGGCTCCTTGCATTCAGTACATTTATACCAAAGCCCGTCTGGTGTAGGTTTCTTGTCCTGTGTTTTTGTTAAGATTCCTTCTTTTACTCGCTTAAACCAACTCATTACTTTTATCTCCGTCACGAGCGTTTACCGTATTCTTTAAAAATACAGAGACGCTGCGTATTTATTTCTAATGTTTAGATGGCAAAAGTACATTTTTTTTAATACCTACATTTGTATTTCTAGTGGTTAAAAGTATAATTATTCAGCCAGCACAGAGCGCGGATTTGCGTGACGCTATTTTTGAAGTACGTAGTAATGTATTTGTAC
>ENA-OUOG01001396-OUOG01001396.1-marine-metagenome-genome-assembly--contig:-NODE-1396-length-28206-cov-5.923602_pt1 | contig 28206 bp, 14 predicted proteins | sample MGYA00248635_ERZ508505 | MGnify/ENA primary metagenome ERZ508505 (study PRJEB26176, sample SAMN06267871) | marine metagenome | isolation source: Saanich Inlet, British Columbia, Canada | place: Pacific...
AAATGTTCGACCACATTAGCAGTAGAGATCCAAGTAAACGCCGGCACGATTGCTTCATCTCCAGGACCGAAACCCAAAGCAGTAAGTGACAGATGCAAGGCCGTAGTGCAAGAGGTTACCGCAACGCTGTGCTCTGCCTCAGTAAAGGCAGACCATTTTTCCTCGAATTCTCTCACGGCGCGGCGCGGCGCCTGTCTCACAACCGAGTCCGTCAAAGATGATGACGACGCAACGGCTTTCGGGAGCGAAAAGGGGCGAGTCAAAGAAAAATCTTTCATGACTTCTCAGTTATAAAAGAATGATAACATGTGTTAGACACTTTATCAAGACTGTTCATGTGTTAGAATATGGAATGTTTGATGGAGTTGTTGGAAAAAATGAATGAGGATGGAAAAAATATCCACACCCTGCCGATCTTTTCAGTTGTATCTTTTCTGCTTTTTTTTTTGGGGGGGGGAAACGTTTTTTCGCGTCAGTCGGTCTGCGATCGGTCGCGTTCGAGCTCGACGTGTGAGGAAAATCGACCGTCTCCGCAGATCGGCTCTGCGCGCGGATCCTGAAACCCGAAGCCGCTTCGTGGCTTTTCTGGGACTTCGGAAAAAGCGACGGGCGCGTGTCGCTCGGGAGGCGCGCGCGGCGGCGCGGCCGGGGGAACGCGCGCACGGCGTCCGTCGCGGTCTCGAGAGGGGGACGCCGGGGAACGGATCGGGAGTCGCACGCACCGTGGCCATGTTCAGAACGCGCGCGCGAGCCGACTTCTCGACTCGTGCGCGTCACCCACCGCCACGCTGGTTCTCGTGACCGAGAAGCCTTCGGGCCGTGCGTGCCTGGCAGGGCGTCGGAACGTCGGGAGAGTTTGTCAGAGACGGAAGGAAATCGCGCGGTCGAACCGCGTCGGAAGCGGGCCGCGGCGGGTCGAGCGGGGCTCCTTTCGCGGTTTCGAGCGCGCGAGGACCTGTCTCGCAGAGCCGATTAGGTATCGCGATCTCGTCGCCGGGAAACCGTCGAGGGCGCGCGCGCGTACCTCACGTCCGAACCTCGCGTGGAGGGTCGCGAGCGCGTTTCGATTCGCCGCGCACTTTTTGGTGGCTGAACCGTCAGTGGGAAAAACCGAGCGACGAGGGGGAGAGAAGGTCGGTCAGACGAGCGGTCGGGCGACGGAACCTACGGTCTGCGGACCGTCGCGAAGGGCCGAGGGAGAGTTTCTCGCCGAATCGCGTCGCGCGGGAACTCGCAGAAGCCGCGCCGCGGGCGTTTCGGCGACGACGAGCCCGAACCCATCGCGCGCGGCGCCGCGAACGACGAGGGGTGGCGCGTTCCGGGGAAAACCGGCGAGAGCTTCCGTAAAAAACTCGCCATCGCCTCGCGTCTCGGGAAGGCGGGAACGCGCGCATCGGGGGGGTTGCGGGCGGGGGAAACCCCGCGAAGCGCGTCTGAGGAGTGCTCACGAGTGTGAAGCACCCACCCGGCCCACGCGCCGCGCGAAAACCCCGCCGCGCGCCGCGCTCGCTCGCCTGCGCCGTGAGCGGGAACGCGCGGCGATGGCCAAACCCGAAAGGCGGGAATATTGTCGTACGCGCGCGCACCTTCGGAAGACCGCCTTCCAGTCGCGACGCGTCGTCCCGTATCCCGAAACGACCTCGCTCACGCCTGCGCGACCCCTTCGCGCCTCTATTTCCCCTAGCTCCGCTAGAGCCACCGACCCCCGGCCGTGTCACCGGCGCCGATGAGTGTGGGCAGTAGTACGAGCGCGTGTCGAATCAAACGCAGAGCCCGCACGACGCTGCGTTCCTGCTTCGCTGTCGCCACGACCAAAGATATTCCGGACAACTTGCGCGGAAACTCGAGACTGCGGAGGCATACGCGGGGACGCGCAAAAATCCCGCCGCGAAAATGACCGTCGCAAAGAGACACGGACGTGGGAAAAAAGAGTTCGCCGGGAAAAGACAGAAAAAAAAGACGTCGATTGGACGAACGATTTCTTTTTTCCCTGTGCCGACTCGCGCTTTTCGGAGACTGCGTCCCGTACGAGGCGAGAGCGACGAAACACTCGACCGCTGACGTGGCATACGAAACGGCGACAGGCCGAGCAGCTAGCTGCGTTTCGCGAAACCGAAGAACGCAGGTGTCGCGACTGGCGAGTCGCGACTCGCTGCTGTTCGCGAAAAGTAAAAAAAAAGCGCTGTCGTCGACGAGCGCGCGCGCGATCTGCGCTCGACGCCACACCGCTCGGCACGCGCGTCCGGCGGAGACGCACGAGTCGACCCGACCACGCGCGCACGTGCGCCCCGCGTCGCGGCAAAGGCTGGCACAGGCTGGCCCTCGACCCGCGGGCGAGCTTCGCGAGACACGATCCTCGGACGAGCCGACGCGTGCTTGCGGGTATTTTTTTGAACCATGAGCAAGAGACCGGGCGAGGGCGGAGGCCCCGACGCTAAGCGCGCGTATGGCGGTCCCGGCCAGGAGTTCCTGGACTCCGAGCCCATGCTCCCCGAGGAGTACGAGGACCCCGACGACGAGGACGTGTTCCTGAACGACGTGATGGACCAGAAGGTACGCGCGGGAGGCTGATCGCGACGCGAGCCGGTCGGCATCTGACGCGCGCGTTTTTGAAACTCTTCCGGACTCGCGTCCGGCGACGGACGTCGCAGCGCACCTGCGAGACCCCCCGGCTCGTCTCGACGACGCCCCCCAAACGCGTCACGTCCTGCATCCCTGACCCGACTCCCGAACGAACTCCCGAACTCCCGAACGCGCAGATGATCGTCGCGGACGCCGAGCGCGAGCACTGGAAACGCAAGCCCGCCCCCCCCATGGACCCCGCGAAGGATGCCATCGTGTTCCAGCAGCTGGACATCGACTACGTCATCAGCGAGCCGCACGCCATGCTGGGCCCGCAGCGCAAAGCGATGGGTCCCGCGGCGATGCTGCGCATCTTCGGCGTCACCGCGGGAGGCAACTCGGTGTGCGTGCACGTGCACGGCTTCGAGCCGTACTTCTACGCCAAGGTGCCCGACTCGTTCACCGACGGCATGTGCGAGGGCTTCCGCAAGAACCTGAACGAGCTCGTATCGCAGCAGCAGAGGGGCGGCGGCCCGAACCGGAGCAGCGTGTTCGTCAGCGCCGTGGAGGTTGTGCGCGGGAAGCAGTCGCTGCTGTACTACCAGGAGGGGAAGACGAGCACCTTCGTCAAGATCACGTGCACGCTGCCGAACCAAGTCGCGACGGCGCGCGGCATCCTCGAGAAGCAGGGTCTGCACGTCCCCGGCCTGCACCACACCGCGCTGTGCTTCCAGACGTTCGAGAGCAACGTGCTGTACACGCTGCGGTTCATGGTGGACCGCGGCGTGGTTGGCGGAAACTGGGTGGAGCTTCCCGCGGGCGGGTACGCGCACCGCGAGAAGAAGCAGTCCATGTGCCAGTACGAGTGCGACGTGAGGTACGACGCGGTGGTGTCGCACGCGCCGGAGGGCCAATACAGCAAGCTGGCGCCGTTCCGCATCTTGTCCGTGGACATCGAGTGCGCGGGGCGTAAGGGGCACTTCCCCGACGCCGAGCACGACCCCGTGATCCAGATCGCCACCATGGTGACGTGCCAGGGCGACGACAAGCCCGTGATCCGCGCCATCTGGACCCTCGACACGTGCGCGCCCATCGTCGGGTCGGACGTGCTGTGCTTCTCGGACGAGCGCGAGCTGTTACGGTCGTGGGGGAAGTTCTTCCGGAGCACGGACCCGGATTTGCTCATCGGGTACAACATCGTGAACTTCGACTTCCCGTACCTCATCAACCGCGCGGCGATTTTGGGCGTGGAGGATTTCCCGTACTGGGGCCGCATGATCGGCAGCAAGCTGCGCATGAAGGACACCACCTTTTCGAGCAAAGCCTACGGCACGCGCGACAGCAAGGAGATCACCATCGAGGGGCGCGTGCAGTTCGACCTGTTGCAGGCGGTGCAGAGGGACCACAAGCTGTCCAGCTACTCCCTGAACAGCGTCTCCGCGCACTTCCTCGGCGAGCAGAAGGAGGACGTGCATCACAGCGCCATCTCCGAGCTCCAAGCGGGTAACGCCGAGACGAGACGGCGTTTAGCGGTGTACTGCCTGAAGGACGCGTATTTGCCTCAACGGTTGCTGGATAAGCTGATGTACATGTACAACTACATCGAGATGGCGCGCGTCACCGGTGTGCCTTTAAGTTTCCTGCTCTCGCGCGGGCAGTCCATCAAGGTGATGTCGCAGATTCTGCGTAAAGCGGCGCAGCGCGGTTTGTTAGTGCCGCACATCCCGAAGAAGGGACAAGGCGACCAGGCGGAGGGCGGCGTCGCGTTCGAGGGCGCGACCGTGCTGGACGCCAAGGCGGGGTACTACGAGGTGCCGATCGCGACGCTGGACTTCGCGTCTCTGTACCCGTCCATCATGATGGCGCACAACCTGTGCTACAGCACGCTCGTGCCGCCGGACGCCGTCGGCCGAATCGACGCGGCGGACCTCACCAAGTCGCCCACCGGCGACGTGTTCGTGCGCGCGAACAAAACCAAAGGCATCCTGCCCGAGATTCTGGAGGAGCTTCTGTCCGCGCGCAAACGCGCCAAGGCGGACCTGAAGAAGGCGCAGGACCCGCTGGAGAAGGCTGTGCTGGACGGTCGCCAGCTGGCGTTGAAGGTTTCCGCGAACAGCGTGTACGGGTTCACGGGCGCGACGGTGGGCGCGCTGCCGTGCCTCGAGATTTCCTCCTCCACGACGTCCTTCGGCCGCGACATGATCGACCAGACGCGCGACTTGGTGCTGAAGCGGTACAACACCGCGAACGGCTACGCCGCGAACGCGGACGTCATCTACGGCGACACGGACTCGGTGATGATCAAGTTCAACGTCGCGGACCTGAAGGAGGCGATGCGGCTGGGAGAGGAAGCCGCGGAGTACGTGAGCGCGACGTTCATCAAGCCCATCAAGCTCGAGTTCGAGAAGGTGTACTACCCGTACCTGCTCATCTCGAAGAAGCGGTACGCGGGGCTGCTGTGGACCAAGCCGGAGAAGCACGACTACATGGACACGAAGGGCATCGAGACGGTGCGCCGCGACAACTGCCTGCTGGTCAGGCAGGTGATCGAGACTTGCCTGCGCAAGATCCTCATCGACCGCGACGTGCCGGGCGCGGTGGAGTACGTCAAGCGCACCATCTCCGACTTGTTGATGAACCGCATGGACCTGTCGCTGTTAGTGGTGACCAAGGGCCTGACGCAGGAGGCGGACAAGTACGACAACAAAGCCGCGCACGTCGAGCTGGCGAAGCGCATGAAGGAAAGAGACCCCGCGACGGCGCCGGTGGTGGGCGACCGCATCGCGTACGTCATCGTCAAAGCCGCTAAAAACGCCAAGGGGTTCGAGAAGTCGGAGGACCCCATCTACGCGCTCGAGAACAACCTGCCCATCGACTACCAGCACTACCTGGACCACTACTTGGACAAGCCGCTGTGCCGCATCTTCGACCCGATCATGAAGGACGCCAAGTCCAAGCTCCTGAAGGGGGACCACACGCTCTCCATCGCGCAGCCGACGCCGAGCAGCAAAGCGGGGGGGATCATGCAGTTCGCCAAGGTGCGCCTCTCCTGCGTGGGCTGCCGCGCGTCCATCACGGACGAGAAGCAGTCGCGGTCGCTGTGCACGCACTGCCTGGCGAAGGAGCCCGAGCACCTGCAGAAGGCGCTGGACGCCGTGAACGGCCTCGAGCGCGACTTCAACAGGCTCTGGACGCAGTGCCAGCGATGCCAGGGGAGCCTGCACCAGGACGTCCTGTGCACGTCGCGCGACTGCCCGATTTTCTACCGGAGGAAGAAGGTGCAGAAGGACCTGCTGGAGGCGGAGACCACGCTGAAGAGGTTCGACTGGTAGACCACGCGCGTGGGGGTGTGAGAGAGATGGAAAGGGCGCGGTCGTAGAGCTCGCCGCCGCGGCGGGCGCGATTCGAAACGCAAAACATTCTTTTCTCCCTCTCCTGTCATGCCTGTTCTGAGAGCGCTCTCGTGTCCGCGCCCTTTCAAAGCGAAACGCGCGCGCTCCGTCCACGAGCGGAGGCGCGCCACCCGCGCGGCCTCTGCGTCGGGCCCGGACGCGGCCATGGCGCTGACGGGCGAGCGCTTCGAGCTGGGCTCGCGCATCGGCCGCGGGCAGTCGGGGGACGTGCACCGCGCGGTGGACCGTCTGACCGGCGACACGGTCGCGGTGAAGCTCGTGGATTTGGAGGATGCCGAGGATGAGGTGGAGGACATCCAGCGCGAGATCGCGACCCTGGCGCAGATCGACAGCCCTTTCGTGACCAAGTACCTCGGGTCTTGGCTGTGCGAGGGCTCCACGCGCCTGGCGATCGCCATGGAGTACATGGCCGGCGGCTCGGTGGCGGACCTGGTGCGCGACCGCCCGCTCCCCGAGGAGGCGTGCGCGGTGGTGCTCCGCGACCTGCTCATGGCGCTGGCTTACCTGCACGGCGAGGGCAAGATCCACCGCGACGTGAAGGCGGCGAACGTGCTGCTCAGCGCGGAGGGTCACGTCCGCCTCGCGGACTTCGGCGTGGCGGGGCAGATGACGCACACCGTGGGCGGGAACAAGCGCAAGACGTTCACCGGGACGCCTTTTTGGATGGCGCCGGAGGTGATTCAACAACGCGAGGAGGGCTACGACAGCAAAGCCGACGTGTGGAGCCTGGGGATCACCGCCATCGAGATGGCCACCGGATCGCCGCCGTACAGCGACATGCACCCGATGCGCGTGCTGTTCTTCATCCCGAAGAACCCGCCGCCCAGGCTGGACGGGGACTTCTCGCCCGCGTTTAAAGAATTCGTCGCGCAGTGCCTGCAGAAGGAGTCGGGGCGAAGGCCGCGCGCGCGGGACCTCGCCAACGCGCGATTCATCGCGGAGGCGCCGGAAAGCAGAGACGCGCTCGTGCGCCGCGTGCGCGAGCGCATCGAGGGCGAGCACGCGCGGCGACCCGCGACCCGCGACCCGCAAGCGTTCGCGGACGCGCGCACGAGCCGCGCCGACCGAACGCGCGCGGACGCCGGCGCCGGCGACGTCTCCTCGAGACCCGAGCCCGCGCCTCCGGCGGCGCCGCCGCCGCACGCGGCCGCACCTTCGTGGGACTTCGGCGACGGGACCATCGGTCGTCGGTTCGGGAAGCCGCCGCCGAGCGCGCTGGTCGTGCCCAGCTCCAACCCCAGGGGAAGCCCCTCCGAGTCGAGCCCCACGGGGTCGGGGTCGAGTCCGGGGGGAGGCAGCCCCGGCGCCGCCGCCGCCAGGGCGCCGCGCGTGCCTTCGCACCCGAGGCGGACAAGCAGCGGGATGGGCGTCTCTCCGCCCGTCGCGGCCAAAGAGAAGAGGGTCTCACAAGTGGACGTGTCTTCTGTGACTTCGTCGCCGCCGGAACCGCGCGCCGAGCGGGTGAGCGAAACCGAAAAAGAAAACGCCACGGAAAAAAAACCGTCCAGCGCGTTGCGACGCGTGCTCGAGCCGGCGGCGGCGGCGGCGGCGCGAAGCGCTGGGGGCCTAAACCCGCGCGCCGCCGAGGCGGCTGCGGCGGCGGTTTCGCGCGCGCTCGCCGAACTCGAGTCGGCTGCGCCCGGGGCGTGCGCGCGTCTCCTCGCCGGGTCCATCGAGCGACTCGCCGCGATGAAAGACGAGGACGCGGCGCGTGGCGACTCCGCCGACGCGGAAATCGTCGCGGCGGTGGAAACGGGCGCTCGCGTGTTCGGCGGCGTCTCGGCTTCTTCTTCTTCTTCGCTGCCGGCGGAGCTCGTCTCTTCGCGCGAAGACTACTCCGCGAACCGAAGCGTGCTGGGCGACTTCCTGCTGGCCAGGTGGCAGAGGGATTTGGCTCGATCGTAGCGTTTTAGCGTTTTAGCGTAAAGCGCGTTTTTGAAACACGCGCGCGCTCGGAGACGCGTTGTAGCGCGTTACGCGATGTCCTTATTTTATTAGAGCCCTTATTTTATTAGCTACCGCCGCGTCCGTCACCTGAGGTCCGCGCTCTTCGCTTCCGGTATGCAGTGCGTCTCGAGCACGTCTCTGGTCGCCTTGTGCGCGGTGGCGCGCTTGAGCACGACCAGCAGCTCGTGCTCGAGCTCGAACCGCAGGAACTCCTCCGTGCACGTCTCCACCATACGCGCGAGCTGCTTGAGGTTGGTGACGGGCGCTCCGTTGAACCCGAGAACGGCGGTGTTCACGATGTCCTCGTACCCGATGTTCGCGTCCGACGCTAACACCTGCGACAGCACCACCACGTTTTGTCCTCTCTCGGTGACGTGGTCGTGCATCATGCGGTCCAGCAGCTTGACGGGCGCGTCGTAGTCGTATTCCTTGCCGTACTCCGACTTGAGAAACGGCACGCACACGACGGTGAACACCAAGCCGGCGACGATGAAGTACGTGGGCGGCGCGCCGTCGATGTGCACGGGCACTAAGCGCGGCGTCGACGACAGTTGCAACGCGGCGACGCGCGTCTTTCCGTTTCGCGAAAACGTAATCTCCGCGCGCTCGCCCACGTACTTCTCCGACACCAGGTAGTGGAACGATATGCGCTCGCCCGTGCGGAAAGGCACGGTGCCGTCGTTGGCGATCGGCACGCCGTCGAAACTCAAAAGCACGTCCCGAGGTTTGATCAGTTTCCCCGCCGCCGCCGTCGGCGAGACGCGACGAACGTACACGCCGCCGTCGGCGGACCTAACCGACGCGTCGCCGTCGCGCGTCTTCAGAAACGCGCGCATGTCGGGGTTCTCCAGCTTCTGCCACTCTAAACCCAGCGTGGGGAACCCGGTGTACCGCCCGTTGCGCGCGTAATCTTGCAAAAAATGCACAATCACGGGCGACGGTATGACGTACCCGATGTTCTCCGCGTCGTCGTGCTTCAGGCTCTGGAACGCGACGCCGACGCACTCGCCGCGCGCGTTGAACGCGGGACCTCCCGAGTTCCCGCTGTTGATCGCCGCGTCGATCTGCAACCCTAAAAGCTCGGAGGAGCCGTGCGAGTACGCCGTGACCTCGATTCGGCTCACCACGCCGGAAGTCACCGAGATGGCGACGCCGCCGATCGGGTACCCCACGACGGTTACCGAATCTTGTAACGACGGCAAACGCCCGAACCGCGCGGGTAAAACGTCGTCGAAAAACGACGCGTCGTCCACGGTGAGCAACGCGAGGTCGCACTCGACGCCGATGGCTAACACGCGCGCGACGTACTTCTTGTCATCGCCGCGTTTCTTGAGTTTCACCACCGTGTGGTGCTCCACGGAGTGCGCGTTGGTCAAAACCCGCCGACCGTCGATGATGAACCCCGAGCTCGTCGACGCGCTTTGGCGCTTGCGCTGCCAAGGCAACGAGTAGTTGGGCTCGGTGTGCGTGCAGAACACCTTCACGACGGCGTCCATCTGCGGCTCGTCCCTCACCACGTCCGCGCCCATGTAGTCCACGTTCGTGGCCTCCCTGTGGTCCAACGAACGAACCGAATGCGTGGGGTGGATTTGGTCCATCACCGGCGCGCGCGTCGGAGCTCCGGTCGCGTACGGAAACGACGCCGGGGTGGAGGGAAGCACGTCGCGGGCGGCTCCGTCGGCGACGCCGACGCTCGCGCGTCCGCCGCGGACGGAGAGCTTTTCTGATTCTTTCTTCGCCCGCGACGTCTTCCCGTCGCGCGCCACCGAGAGCGGTTTCTCCCACGCTTCGTCTCCCTGGCGTCGCCGCGCGTCGCGCAAAGACAAGCGCTCGTCCGACAGCGACTCCACATCGGAGTCGTCCGAGTCCGTCTCGCCAACCGCGCGCGCGTTGGTGGGTGCGTTTTTACCGATTTTCCGCCGTTTGCCAAGCGCGCCGCTCGGAGACGCCACGCGCGCTTTCTCGTGGTTGGAAAGCCTCCCCGCGGAGCCTTGTTTCGGGATCCCGACGCTCTTCTTCCGCGCGGAGGGAACATCAGCGGAGGTGTGAGGCTCGGTGAGCGCGGCGACCGGGTCGTCCGCACCCGCGCGGCGCGCGCTTGGGGGGCTCACGAGTTGCGCGACGGGCATCGGCGAGCCGAGTGTTCCGAGTCCCGCCGGGCTCTGCGTGCTCGCGTTCTTCCTCGGGCGCCCCACCGGGCGCTTTCCTTTGTCGAGGGGACGCCCGGAGGCATCCGCGCGCTTCGCGCGCTTCGCCGCCGCCGCGGCAGCCTTCGCCGCCCTCCTCGCTGCCGCGTCCGGGTCGGGGGGTCGGCCCCGTTTCCTCGGCACCGGCGCGGCGATCTGGGTCGCGCGCGCGGGGGAGGCGGTCGCCGCCGCCGACGCGGGGCTCCTCGCGGTCGCCGCAGCCGCGGGAGCCGCGGGAGGGGCGATCGGGTTCTTGCGAGGCCTGCCTCGCCTCTTGGGCTCCGGCGCCGGCATCGCCGGGGGCGCCGCGGGGCTCCTCACCGGACTCCTGGCCACGGCGGAGACGGGCGTTTGCGACTTGCGCGGCCGACCGCGTTTCTGGCCCGCAGCGGTCGCGGTCACGACCTGCGCGGTCGGCGTCCCGACGGGCATCGCGACTTTGATCTTGGACTTGCTTCCCGGGGGACGTCCGCGGGGGCGCTTGGGCGTCTGCTCGCCCGCGGTGTGGGCGGTCAGCAGTCCCGGCACCGACATCGTTCGCGGGGTGGGGCCCTAACGCGCAGGGGAGTCGAAAATAATTCGACGATTCTCGCGAGCGATCGGACGAGCGCGGGGACCGCGAGCGTCGGCGCCTCGTCGGTTTCCGCGCCCCACGGCGGTGACGCGCTCGGCGAGGGCCGGAGCTGCGCGCAGGGACCACGCGTCCGGGCGGAGGCCGCGGAGGAGGCGCCCCGTAGAGTGCGATATCCACGCGCCCGGGAAGTCTCGAGTGTCTGCGTATTCCCATAATACCAAAGATATTCTCATAGGCATATTCTCATAACCCTAATTTTTCTTCAGTGGGTTTCCAGTCTGATATATCTGTCGAGAGAAGAAGACATGCGAAGGCGAAGGTGCAGACCCTGGTAGACAGGTTGACGTCGTGACGACAATCTCGGTGTTAATTTTCCCGACGCCCTTCTTCAGCGTCCTTCGTGTCGCGACGAATGCTTGTTGTCCGAGGCGCTCCGGCGCGCTCGATGTCGCGATGTCTCGCGGGGACGACCCTCCCCTGGCGCCGTTCGAAGAGCTGGTGCACACCAACGCCGACCTGAGCCACCTGGTGTTGGACGGTCTCCAGTCGATCGCGACCGCCCCGACGCGCCCCCCCCGGGAGCTCAAGCTGGTGCGCGTCGAGGCGAGACGCCCCGCGGGCCGGCTCGATCCCGACCCCGAGGACGGCCTTGTGCGCGTGGAGGTGCTCGCGCTGGGCGCGCGCGAGGTGGGCGGGCTCGGCATGCACGAGCTCAAGGCGGAGCTCGTGGAGCTTCCGAAACCACCGCACGTCGTCGCGGTGTTCACGGACGCCCCGGAAGACGCCGCGCCCGAGCGCTGGGAAGCCGCCCTCCCCGAGCTCGCGGACACGAAAACCGTCCGCGTCGAGTGGACGCCGAGCGGCGGGGGCTCGGTGGTGGTCGCCGTCGCGCTGGTGTGCTGAGACGCGCGCGCGCGCGACGCGGGAGGTGATGTGACTACATGACGTATCATACACAGAACGTAGACGCGCGTGACCCGCGTCGTTCGAGCGACGAGTCGAGACGTAACTATGAGTACTATCACGAAACGCAAAAAAAAAGCACGCCTTTATTACGCCGCCGAGCCCGCTCTTTCGAACGACGCGTACGCCGCCGCCGTCTCCGGCGACACCGGCGGCGACGGTGGGACGCGCACCGCCGCCGCCGCGAAGTGCCTGGCGCACACCTGTTTCGCGTCGAGGTCCTCCTCGAGCGCGCAGATGGCAGCCTCGCGCACGAACGCCTGCAGGTCCGCGCCGGTGTACCCCGCGGTGCCCAACGCGAGCATCGAAAGATCCACGTCCGACGAAAGCGGCGTCTTGCGCGCCGCGCGCGACAAGATGGCGGCGCGGTCCTCCGCGCGGGTCGGCGGCGGGACGTACAGCGTGCGGTCGAATCGCCCGGGGCGAAGCAGCGCGGGGTCCACCAGGTCGGGGCGGTTCGTCGCCGCCACCACGGAGATCGACTTTTTTTTTCGCTCGTCGTCGCCGCCGTTCGTTCGTGAATCCGCCGCCAAGCCGTCCATCTCGCCGAGCAGCTGCGTGAGGACTCGGTCCGACGCGCTCGGCCCGCCGCCCCCGCTGCCCCGGCGCCCGACGAGCCCGTCCAGCTCGTCCAGGAAGATCACCGAGGGCGCGGACGCGGCAGCGCGCGCGAAGAGCGCGCGCACGGCCTTCTCGCTCTCGCCCACGTACTTGCTGTGAAGCTCAGGGCCCTTGACGGTGATGAAGTTGCGTCCCGACGCCGACGCCACGGCTCGCGCGAGCATCGTCTTGGAGCACCCCGGGGGACCGTACAGGAGCGTCCCTGAAGGGGGGACGGCGCCCACGCGACGCATCGCGTCCCCGTGCCGTTCCTGCCACTCCACAGCCTCGCGAAGCTGCTGCTTGATTAAATCGTGCCCGCCGACGTCGTCCCACTCCACAAACGGGGTCTCCACCGCCACCTCGCGCAGCGCGCTCGGCTTGACCCGCCGCCGCGCAGCCGCGAAGTCGGCGAACGTCACGACGTCTGACGCTTCGGCTTCCGCGTCGAGGCGGAAGCCGTGCGTCGTCGACGGAGTATCGACGAGCGACAACGAGGTTCCGAGCGCGGACGCGAGTTTGTCTTCTTCCGAAATCGACTCGCGCGCGTTTTTTTCGCAAACCGTTTTTCGGGAGACGGCGCGTCTGAGCGCCTGCATGGCGGCGCCCGCGCAGAGCGCCGCGACGTCGGCGCCGACGAAGCCGTGTGCATCGCGCGCCAGCGCGTCCGCCTGCGTTTGTGTCAGCGAGTGGTTCAGAAGAGCCAGGTGTTTCTGGAGGATCTCGCGCCGAGCCGAGGGCGTCGGCACGCCAACCTCGATCTCGCGGTCGAACCGGCCCGGCCGACGCAACGCGCGGTCCACGGCTTCCGGGCGGTTGGTGGTGGCCACCACCACCACCCCGCGCATGCTTCGTTCGTCCTCGGCGCCGTCTAACACGGAGAGGAGAGTCGCCACGACGCGCGCGGACATCTGCTCGTCCCCCCCGCTGGATGCCCCGGCGTCCCCCCGCCCCCCGAGCCCGTCGCCGCCGGCGCGCGCCGGCGCGATGGCGTCCAGCTCGTCCAGCAGCACCACGCACGGCGCGTCTCTGGCGGCGGCGGCAAACACGCCGCGCAGCGCCGCCTCCGACTCGCCCACCGCCGCCGTCACCAGCTCGGGGCCGCGCACGACCATCAGTTTCGCGCGCGCGGACGCCGCGGCGGCGCGCGCCAGTCGCGTCTTCCCCGTTCCCGGCGGCCCCCACAGCAGCACGCCGCGCGGGGGGCGCACGCCGCACCGCGCGAAGAGCTCCGGACGAGTCAGAGGGAGCTCGACGGTTTCGCGGAGCGTCTGGACGAGCGCGTCGACGCCGCCCAGAGATTTGTACCCGCCGGCGGCGTCCGCCGCCGACGCGAACCGCTCGCCCGCGCGACGCGCGCGTTTCGCCGCTAAAACGGCGGGGTCGGAGGAGGCATCATCCGGTGAGGGAGACTTGTCTCCGTCTCGAGAGGCATCACGCGTGACCCTCGTGTGTTGTTCCGCGGAGTTTTGCGCGCCGCGCAGCGCCACCTCGGTCGCCGCGCCCACCGGGCCGGGCGCGGCGTCGTCGACTACAAAAAACGCGCTCGCGCCGAGCAAAGGCAGACGCACCAGGTTCCCGGGAAGAAGACACCGCCCGTCCAGCGCTCGGCGCGCGAGGGACTCCAGCACGGCGAGTTGTTTGCTCGAGCCTCGTTCGTTCGCTCGAGATGTGTTTCCGTTTACGTCCCATCTCGTTTGCGCTAACCCGCGCTCGAGCCAGTCGTTCGCGGAGCCCGCCGACGCGTCACCCTCCGTGGCCCACAGCCGGAGCGACGCGAATAAACACGACGCGCCGGGGGAGGGCGCGGCGAGACGATTAGTTGGTTCTTTTTCCTTGTCTTCTTCTTCCGTATCGTTCGCGCCTTTTTCGCCGATCGCGAGTCGACCGACGTCCAGCGGGCAGACCCATACTTGCGTTTCTCCGGCGGGGCGCCCGAGCGACATCCACGTTTTCCGCGCCAGCGCGACGGCGGCGGGCGACGACGCTTTGGCGTTTGGGTGCGCGCGCGCGAGGACGACGTGCCGACCAAGTTGTGCGCGTTCGTCCGACACGTTTTGGTTTTGGTTTTCGTCTTCGTCACGCTCTTTTAAGCACAGCGCGGGGAGGTTTCTGGCTAAAAGCGCCGAGGTGAGCGCCGCGGACGGCGCGTTCGGCGCGTCGGCGTCGTCGTCGACGGATCCGTCGGATGCGCTCTCGCCGCCGCCGCCGGTGTCGCCCCGAATCGCGAGCGCGACCCAGTCCCCCGGCCCGAGGCCCGCGTTGGTCATCATGCGCGGGGACAGGAGGACGTGCGCGTGCGCGCCGAAGCCGGTCGCCACGGGCTCGGCCTCGAGCGCGCCCGCGCGCGGCTCGGAGCCCCGCGGAAGGCACGCGCGCAGCCCGCGCCACGACGGGACGGGCGCGAGACGCGGAGCCGGCACCGCCTCGCGCGTCGGGCTGCGGCCTCCGCGCGGGGAATCGCGCGGTGAGTCGCCGACCCGCGGTGACCGCGACCGACCGCGCGGCTCCTCGCCGAGGGGCGACGGCGAGTATCCATCCGGTGTCCCCGAGCGGCCGCCTTTCTTGCGCGGCATCGCGAGAGTCGCGCGCCGCGCACACTGACAAATTCGCCGCCTCCTCGGTTTCGGTCGGAACGAGAAAGATTGTTGTTTCGACTTCGGGGCAACCCAAGGAGGCGTCAGTGACGCAAGCGCGGTGTCGGTGCGCGCCCGCGAGCCGCTCACGCGTCGAGCGAGATGGGCGACGAGGACGACGTCCCCTCCGCGAGCGCGGACGGGGATAGGATCATGGTGAGCAACTCGAAGAAGCCTTTGTTCCACTACGTGCGTCTCGCGGAGAAATTCTTGGCGAAACGAGACGTCGTGACGCTGTGCGGCAGCGGCACCGCGGTGGGCACGGCCGCGTCGGTGAGCGAGATTCTGAAGTCCAAGGGCGTCGCGGCGGTCACGCGCATCCAGACCGGCACGGCGACACACGTGGACGAGACAGACCCGGACGTGCGTTCGCAGAAGTCCACGATAACCATCGAGGTGCGGCGGGCATCGTAGTCGAGAAAGAGAAAGTGCATCTCCCGACGAGAATGAGAACTTCGCGGAAAGTTCTAGGCGAACGACCCGCCACAGACCACGAACGCGTGCACGGTCGCGGGCGTCGTGACGGAGGGCTACGCGCTGTTAAAGCATGACGAAGGCGGCTGCGGCTAAGAAGACGTTAATACGACTAGACTAGAGCTATAGCTACGACGTTCGTAATTACGTCATCCTTTGTCGCTCGCGGATCGCAGCGCCTTCGCCTCCGGTTTAAGCGGCCGATGCGGCTTGGGCGCTTTCGGGTTGCCTCGGATGTAAAAGTCCTGAAGCAACGCCACGGCTCGGTCCGCGAACAGACCACCATGTGAGGGGTACGTGCCGTTGTGATTTTTTGTCGCGTCGTTCGGGGCGTCTGAAGAAGACGCCGCCGCCGCGACGCCGCACGGATGACACCCACTCTCGTGCACCGCGAGGATGCTCCCGTTTCCCCCGAACTTGTCGTTCCCGCAGCCGAACGTCACGCTCCGGAACCCGAGCAAGGACAACGCGCCCGCGCACATGATGCACGGCTCGCACGTGACGTACAGGTCGCACCGGTCGAACCCCGCGGCGGACGCGTCGTTGTTCACCTCGGGTCTGGCCAAGATGGCATCGATCGCCTCGAACTCGGCGTGCCTCGTGCCGTTCCGGAGCTCGTTCGTTCGGTTCGAGCCCGTGGCGATGACCTCGCCGTCGCGCACGACCACGCACCCGACGGGCACTTCCCACCGGTTCAGCGCGCCCTCCGCCTCGACGAGCGCCGCGCGCATCCACCGCTCGTCCGCGTCGTCGAACGCGCGCGTCGCCGCCATGGCTGCGCCGCCGCGAAGAATGACTCGACCACGACACGACGAAAAGGAAAAAGGAAGTCAAAAAGCGACGCTTTTTCCTTCTCGTCCCACTCCGCGCGGCGGGGTCGCATGGCCTCGGGGGTGGAGCTCGCTGAGGTGGACCTCGGGGTCGATGAAGAGCCCGCGAGCGCATCCGCGGCGATCACTTCCGACCGCGCGGTCGAGCTCGTCGGCTTCGGGAGCTTTCACGTCTGGCTCACCCTGATCCTGACCCTCGGAAACGCCGCGGACGCGGTGGAGGTGCTGAGCATCGCGCTCGTACTCCCGAACCTCACGCACCTCTCGGACGCGGACAAGGGGGCGCTGACCGCGGCCGTGTTCGCCGGCGCGCTCGTCGGCGCCGTGGCGTGGGGCCTCGCGGGTGACCTGGTGGGAAGGCGACCCGCGCTGGTCGCGTCCCTGCTGCTGAACGGCCTCTTCGCGCTGGCGTCCTCGGCGGTGGGCGAGCACCTCGGCGCGCTGTGCGCGTGTCGCTTCTTCGCCGGGATCGGCGTCGCCGGCACAAACGCCGTCGCGTTCACGCTCCTGCCCGAGTTCCTCCCCGCCTCGAAGCGGGGCGTGGGGGTGGTGGTGCTGGCGAGCGGCTGGATGTGCGGCTCCGTCTACTCCGCCGCGGTGGGATGGAGCGTCATACCCAAACGAGGATGGAGAGCGTTCTTGGCGGCGTCGTCGGCGCCCGCGCTCGTCGCCGCCGCCGCCGCCGCCGCGCGCGTCCCCGAGAGCCCCCGCTTCCTCTGCGCCAGGGGGCGGTGCCTGGAGGCCGCGGCGGTCATGCGCGCGGTCGCGCGGCGCACGAAAAAAAGCAGGCTCCCCGAGGACTTCTTCTTCGAGGCGAGCGCGAAGGGAAAGGCAAAGGCGCTTTTTCGTCGCGACGAAAAAAAAAACGTTTTCGGAAGCCGCGTTTTCGCCCCCGCGCGCGCGCTCGCCGCGCCGGCGCGGCGCGCGCGGTTCCTGGCGCTCGCCGCGACGTGGTTCGCGCTGAGCTTCGGTTGGTACGGCACCATGCTCTGGCTTCCGGAGTACTTCGCGCGAAGCAGTGCTGACGTGAGTCACGAATCACGAGAAAGGGTCACAAAACGCGTGTACGTCGAGAATTTGCTCGTCGCGCTCGCAAATTTACCCGGGAACCTCGCGAGCGCGTACTCGGTCGACGCCGTCGGCCGCGTGCGGACGCTCCTGTTCGGCACTTGCGGCGCGTGCGCCAGCGCGCTGGCGTTCGCGGGTATCGCGGCGGTTGCCAGTGGGGACGGCAGCGGCGGAAGCCAGAGCTTTGAAAAAAAATGGGTCGCGTTCGTGCTCTGCGCGTCGACGTTCAACGCGCTCTCCGTCGGAGGTTGGAACGCGCTCGACTTGCTCAGCGCCGAGAGCTTTCCGACGTCTTCGCGCGCGACGGCGATGGGCGCGTTCGGCGCCGTCGGTCGCGTCGGCGCCTTCGCCGGGACATCGGCGATGGGGCTCGTGGGCGTGTCCGTTGGCGGGGAGGCGCCTCTCTACGCGCCGTTCCTCGTCGCGGCGGCGGCGATGGGAATCGCCGCGCTCGCCGCGGGGAGAGCCGAGGAGACGGCGGGGCGTAAGCTGGGGGCGGGCGACGACGACGACGACGACGACGACGACGACGATCGCCTTCGCAGCGACGCGGGCGACGCCGGCGCGCTTCTGGGACGAGCCGCGTTGCGTTCCTCGGCGGAAGCAGACACGGCGTAGCGCGTTTCGTCATCACAGCAAAGTTGACGCGTCGCGCGAGTAGACACAAGGTTCGTGGAGTGTTTTTAGCTCTGATAATATTAAACTATTAGGAATGTATTTCAGGCACGCGCTTCGGCGTAAACGATTTAATGCGCGGGCGGAGGCGGCGCGTCGCCGCGCTCGCCCGCGGTGCGGTGTTTTTGTCTTTAAAGGGTACAGGGTCTCCGCGCCGCGAGAGCTTTGACTCGCTTGACATCGGGCGCGTAGAAGTGAGAGTGTCCTGGCTTTCGGACGAGTTTCGTGTCTCGCAGAGAACGAGCCCGCGCTTCCCCTATCGAGTCTTTTCGTTTTTTGAAAAAAAAACAAAGACTCACAGGTCCTTCCCGAGCTCGTCCATGCGGTCGAGCATGTCGCGCAGCATGTCCTTGGACAAGTGACGCGGGTTGGGCAGTACCAGACGGAAAAAGTTGGGCTTGTTCATGGAGTCGATGGGTTGGAAGCCGATCATGGCGTCCCCGGCGCGCTGCATGCGGTCCTTCAGCTTGGGCGCGACGAAGCCAATCTCGGTGAGCTCGTTGGCGCTCGCCGTCGCGGGGTCAAACGGCCGCAGTCTGGGCGGCACGTACCAGAACCCGACGTTGGCGCACTGCGCCTCGGCGGCGAGCACGAACGAGCCGTCGTGCTCTTGCCTCGCGCGCACGTCGCGCTCGACGGCGTCGGCGAGGCCGAACGCGCGGTCGACGAGGTCGCTGAACCCGTCGTCGCCGCGGTATTTCCAGGCGAGCCAAATCTTGAGCGCGTCCGCCTTGCGGCCGCACTGGATGGTGCGGTCGCCCAAATCGGCGCCCGCGTTGTTCTTATCCGGCTGGAACAGGTAATCCGCCTGCACGCCGTTGGCTTTGGCGAGCGAGCCCTCGTGCTTGGTGACGAAGATGGAGCACTGCAGGGGCAGACCGAGCATCTTGTGCGGGTTCCAGCAGAAGGAATCCGCGCGCTCGAACCCGTCCAGGTATCGCGCGCGCTTGTCCGCCGAGAGCGCGGCGGCGCCGCCCCAGGCGCCGTCCACGTGCATCCACATGCCGTGGCGCTCGCACACGTCGGCGGCGCCGTGGTAGTCGTCGAACGCGCCGAGCACGGTGGAACCAGCGGTCGTGCCCGCGTAGAAGGGGGTCATGCCGCGCGCCTTGGCAGCCTCCACCTCCTTCTCGAGCTCGGCGGCGATCATCGCGCCGTTCTCGTCGCACTTTACCTTGACCATGTTGTCCATGCCGATGCCCATCACGAGCGCCGCCTTGCGGTACGAGTAGTGCGACTGCTCGGAGCAAAACGCCACGAGCTTCCCGCTGTTGCCCACGTTCCGCGCGTCGGGCTCGGCGCGGTCGCGCGCGAGGATCATGGAGTACATGTTGGCGAGGGAGCCGCCGGGAACGATCAAGCCGTCGTGTTCGGGCGTCGCCGCGGGCGACCCGGGCGCCAGCCACATGCGCGCCGTCTTGGCGAGCACGGCTTTCTCAATCTCCGTCAAGACGGGCGCCACCTCGAAGGTGTGCACGTTGGCGTTGAGCGTCGAGGCGAGCCACTCCGCGGCGAGCGCGACGGGGTCGATGCCGCTGTACAGCTGGTTCAGGAACAGAGGGTGCGAAGAGCGCACGCTGTTGTCCATCACCGCGCGCACGGCGCGCCGAATGCCGTCCATGTCCGTCGGGTCGGCGTTCTCCTTGAGCTCGAGCTCGGCGCCGGCTTCGAGAAACGTCGCGGCGAGCTCGTCGGGCGACTGAAGGCGCGAGTGCACGCGTTCAGAGCCGGAGACGCTCGCGACGTGGTAGTCCACGAGCTGCGGCGCGATCTCGAGCAGGTAGTTCATCTCCTGCTCCAGCGACTCGCGCGACCACAGGTCGTCGCCCTCCGTCGCCTTCGCAGCCTTCTTCGCCGCCGCCGCGGGCGCAACCGCGCTGTCGACGATATCCGGGCGCCAGTAGAGGTCGCCGCACGCCTGTCCCTCCTCGCACAGCGCCGTGTTCTCGACGCCCATCTCGCTGAGCCAGTCGTCGTTGTAGATCTTGCTCAGGTACTTGACACCGGAGTCGGGGAGCACGGTGACGATGGTCGCGCCGTCCTCCACCTGGCCGGATAACACGCGCGCGGCGTGCAGATTCAACCCCGAGGACCCTCCGATGAGCAACCCGTCGTTGGACGCGACTTCGCGGCACGTGCGGAACGCGTGCTCGTCCGTGGCACGCACCATCCCGTCCACGACGTTGATGTCGAAGCACCCGGGTATGCTGTCCTTCCCCACGCCCTCCGTCTCCCAGCCCTTGCTCACCTTGACATCCTCCGCCGCGACGCCGTTCACGACGTGGTCCCAAAACACCGACCCGCGCGGATCCGCCATGAGCACGCGCACGTCGGCGTTCTGCGACTTGAGGTAGCGCCCCGTGCCGGAGACGGTCCCGCCGGTGCTCCCGCCCGCGATGAAGTGTGTCACCTCACCCGAGGTCTGCTTCCAGATCTCCGGCCCGAGCGTGGCTTCGTACGCCTCGGCGTTGAACGGGTTGTTGTACTGGTCGACGCCGTAGTACAGATCCGGGTTCTCCTCGCACAGGCGGTTCTCGATGTTCTGGTAGTGCTCCGGGTGGTCCGGCGGGACGCCGGAGGGGGAGATGAGCACCTCTCCGCCGTAGGCTTTCATGCTGTCCACCTTTTCCTTGCTGGTCTTCTCGTTGGTGATGACGATGTACTCGTACCCGCGCAGCGCGCACGCCATGGCGACGGCGGAGCCGGTGTTGCCGGACGTCGCCGCCACCACCGTCATGCCGGGCTTCAGGCGCCCCGTGCGCTCGGCGTTAGAGAGCATGTGCTGCGCGATGCGGTCCTTGATGGAGCCGGACGGGTTGAGGTACTCCGTCTTGGCCAGAATGCGCACGTTGGGGTTCAGCGAGTACGCCGAGAGATCCAAAATGGGCGTGCCGCCGATGAGCTGCTCGGGGCTCACCGGATTCGCGTTGGGATCGGCGGAGACGGCGTCCGCCTCGTCGAGGGACTTACTCGCCAGAGTCTCGAGGATCTGGTCGCGACGAGACGAAGGGTGAGAGGAGTTTAGGGTCACGAAGGGAGGTAGGAGTAGTCGGAGGTCAGTCCGAGGTTCGGGAGGATCCGCGCGCGGCGACGCGCAGAGCTTCTCGGCGGCGGCGGCGAAGCGCGCGCGGGGAAAAAGAATAATTCGAGTCGTCGTGCCGAGGGTCGGTATAATCGGCACCCGCCGCGCCGGCGCGCGCGCCGTCCCGGCGGACGCGACCGTCCCCTCGGCGCGCGCGGCGCGGGTTTCGTCTCACGCGTGTTCGCCGTGATCGCCGCGCTCGCCAAACACGAGAACCGAGCGCGCCGCGCACTCGTGCGCGTCTCCGCGCCGGGTCCGAGAGGGCAAAACACGTACCTTGCGCTGCTCAACAGGGAGCTGTTTCGGCGCGATGTCCGCGATAGCGGCGTCTTGCTTCACCGCGCGGGGGATCTCCCCGCGAGCCTGCGCGTGAGGCACGACGGCGCGGCGCGCGTTTCCGCGCGGGCGGGTGAACGCCGCGGACCTCAGCACGACCGCCCCGCGGCCGCCCACGGCGTGGCGTCCGGAGACGCCCGATGCGGGATTTTGTTGCCGCACGCGACGGTGCGTCGCGTGCGTTTGCGAGCTACTGCTCAACAAGATGGTCGCCGGCATGGTGTGTGCTGGGCGTGCGTGCGTGAGAACTGCGTGATGGTTATCGTGAGCGTGTGAAGCCGTGGAAGTCTTGTAACGCGAACCGACGAACCCTCCGTACGTGGTCTCGCGCCTTTAAGTATGCGCGCTCACCGGCGTCGATGGCGGCGTGCGGGAAACCGTCCGAGGAAAAGCACACGCGTTGCGTTTTCCGCGTTGCGTTTCCGCGTTGCGTTACGCGGTTTCAGATCAGCCTTTGAAAAGTTTCGCCCCGGTTTCACCACGCGCGGTTTCACCGGTCGCCCCGATCAACGCCAACGGTTTTTCGCTCCGTTCCGGATTGGAAAGATTTTCCCGAGCCACGTCGGACGCGCACGACCGCCCGCCGCCTTTTCGTGTTTTCACTCCAAGAAAAGTGACGTCGCGCGCGCGGAGGGCGCGTTCGGCGACATTCTCGCGAACACTTTTCGCGACGCGACCACTTTTTTTTTCGTGTTTGTTTCAACGCGCGTCCCCTTAATGTCTCTCTCGCCGCTCACTCGGTCCTCCTCTTCTTCCAGGCGTACGCCGCCTCGAGGATCTTGAGGTTGGGCGCCGCGCCCTGCTCCTCGGGGAAGATGTAGTCGTAGTACTCCTCCTGCCCCGCGGGCGCGCCGTCGTCCGCGAAGATGGCGCGTTTGCGCTTGACGCGGCGCGGCATCTTCTTCTCCACGCGCTCGACGTCGCCGTCCGCCGCGCTCGCCTCGAACGCGCGCCACGCCTCGAGGAGCATCACGCGCTCTTCCTTGGCGTCCGGCTGCGTCTCCTTCAGCGAACGGAGCGCGCGCTCGTACACGTCGCGCGCGCGACGCTCGCGGCTCGCCAAAGACTCCTCGGGATCGGTCTCGTTCGCGTCGTCGCCGCCGGGCGCTTCGGAGCCTGGCGCGTCTTCTTCTTCGGCGCCGCCTCGGAGCAGCGGCGCGTTTTCAAACTGCGCGTACGACATCCACACCTTGACGTGCTTCGTGCGGTCCAGCAGCCGCTCGTAGAGCGCGCGCGCGTTCGCGCGCTCTCCCTGCGCAATCTCGAAGTCCACGTAGGACTTCCACAGGATCTCGGGCGCGTCGAGCGCGTCGCGCGCCGTCGCCAGCTCGTACACCGCGCGCGCTCTGTCCGTCTCTCCGAGCTCGTTTTCCAAGTCGGCGAATCGCGTCCACGTCGCGCAATCCGTCGGGTTCGCCTCGAGCGCCTTCTGGTACAGCAACCGACACCGGTCGATGTTCCCGAGCTGCGTCTCGATGTCCACGTACGCCTCGAAGATCTTACTTTTCGGCGCGAGGCCGATCGCGGTGCCCAAGATCTTGCGCGCCGCGTCCAGCCGTTTGCGCCGAATCTCAAACTTAGCGGCGAGGATCCAGATTTTGGAAAAAGAAAACGACGCGTGCGGCACGAGTTTCAAGCACTCGCGGTACACTTCCCGCGCGCGTTCGTGATCCTTCGCCTCCAGCTCCTCGAACAGCGCGTAGTTGATCCAGAGGTAGATGTACCGCCGCCAGTACCGCTTCTCCGTGGCGGGCGGAACGACCGCGATGGCGCGCTCGTACACCTCGCGCGTCTTCTCGACGTCGCCCGCGCTCTCCTCCATGCGCGCGTAATCGAACCACGCGTCGTAATTCTCGGGGTTTCGCCGAACATCCTCCTCGTACGTCACGCGCTTTTTGCCGAGCACGACGTCCTCTATGCCTTGTCTGTCCCCGTGCTGCTTCTCGAAGGAGGCGAAGTTTTGAAAAACGCGCCGAGCCTTTTCCTTGGGGAGGTTGTCGAGCGCGAACTTGTAGATGCCGCGCGCGCGCTCCTTCTCGCCGGCGAGCTCTTCGAATTTGGCAAACGCGACGTACAGCTGGTCCACGTCCGGCTCGAGCGCCATCTGCTCCACCGCGGACTCGTACACCTCGCGCGCGTTCGCCACCTCGCCGAGCCCGAACTCGAACTTGGCCCACCGCACGAACGCCTTGACCGAGGGATGGCACGCGCAGTACCGCTCGTACACCTTTCGCACCAACGCGTACTCCTTGTATCGCGTCTCGAAGCGCACGTACGCGTTCCAGCCGTTGTGGTCCGGCTCCCAGCGCATCCAGCGCTCGAACACGACGCGCGCGTTCGCCACCATCCCCAGCATCTCCTCCATGTGCACGTACTTGTACCACAGCTGATCCACGCGCGGCAGAAGCGTCACCGCGCGGTCCCAGACGTTACGCGCGTGGTTCACGAAGCGGTTCGCCATCTCCATCTCCGCGTACTTGAGCCAGATGGAAACCGAGCGGTGGTGGTGGTCCAGCGCGCGTTCCCAGACGCTCCGCGCGCGCGCGAAGTCCTTCTGGCTCTCTTCCCATTTCGCGTACTTCACCCAGACGCTCTCGTTCCAGTACACGCGGCGTATCAAGTCCTCGTACTCCTTGCGTTTCTTCAGGCGGTACTCGGCGAGTTCCTCGACATCCGCGATCTTCAACGCGGGCGCCTTGAAATCCTCCTCCTGGTGCTCCTTCGCCTCGCGCACGATCTGCTCCGCGGTGATCTGCGAACGCGGAGGGCGAGTGGTCGTGAGGGAGGCGGCGGTGGATTTTTTACGACGGTGGATGGGTCAGCGAGCGTCGATCATCGCGGGAGGGGAGACTCGCTCGAGGCGAGGAAGGAGGGAAATCTCCAAGAGACGAGAAGAAAATGCTCGGCGCGCGGCGGCGCGGGGACGTACCTGCGTGGGAGCCGGCGTCTTGTTCTTCACGCGAGTGGGACGCGGGTACTTCACCGCCGTCGCACCCTGACCCAGCTTGGTGCCCAGCGGGCCCTCGCCGAAGTCACCCATCGCGCCCGTGAGACCGGACGGCGGCGTCGGCGCCCGCGAATCTGGTGGCCTGAAAGCGAACGGGCCTTTTTTTTTCACAGTCTGTGAGGACTGATGAAGTCCGAGGCCAGTCAGTCTCTGCGATCCACGAGACGACCAGAAAATGAGTGTCGTTCGTCATCATCACCAAGACGACGCGCCGCGCCCGGCTTCTCCCTCCGCCAGACTCGCGGGCGCCGCGCTTCGACAGGAAGGTCGGACCGCCGGGCGGTGGAGTCCAGGCGCAGGCGCCATGGGTTCAGGTGCGTCCTCGCCACGAGCACGCGCGCGCGTCGTTTCCCCCGTACTTTGGCGTCGTACTTCGCCGATGTCGTCCAGTGTAACCCCCAAGTCAAGTCGTCGGAGCGGACGACCGTGGTCCGCCTTCCCACTCTCTCTCCCTCCTCGTCGCTGACCCTCCTCCGCGTCTTCTCCTCTCCACAGGCCGCGGCGGCTACGGCGGCGCGGACGAGACCACGCCTCTGACCGAGGCTGAGGACGGCGGTGTTCCTTCGTCGGAGGCGTCGAACGGCGCGCGACGCGCATCTTCTTCATCTTCGCGCGACGCGCATCTGGACAACTGCAAGTTTTTCTTGATGTGCGTCGTCGTGTACAACCACTGCATCCAGGATTTCTTCAAGTTCCTTGACCCGGCGACGGGCCGGGGCTGGTGCGCGCCCGACTCGCCTTCGACGATGGCGTTCGGGGGCTCGGTGGACCTCGTGCGCGTCGCGCGCGGGTTGTACCTGTACCTCAACCTGCTGGGCATGCCGGCGTTCACGGCGGTTTCCGGGTACTGCTCGCGCGGCTGGGCGCGCGACGTGCGGCGCGGCGACGGCGCGGGCGTCAACCGGCGGTTCCGAGGCGCGGTGGAGTCCCTGATCGTGCCGTGGCTCATCTGGCAGCCCTTCTACGTGGTGTACAACTACAGGACGTACCCGGTGCAGCTGTGGAGCCCCATCGGCGTGACGTGGTACTTGACGGCTTTGTTTTTCTGGCGCGTCACGCTCTCGGCGCTCGCGCAGGTGAACGGCGACGCGATTCTCCCCGCGCTGCTCGTCGTCGGCGTGGGCGTGGGGTTCACGGAGACGCCGCAGACCTCAAACGGACTGGCGTTTTTGGATTTCCAGCGTGCCGTCGCGTTCCTGCCGGTGTTCTACTTCGGGGTGACGTCGGTGACCCCCGAGCGCCTCGACGCGCTCGTCAAGTCGAAGACGGCGAGGACGATCGGGTGGTTCGGCACCGTCTTCGCGGCGCTCGCGTTCGCGTGGATGATTCGGGGGGCTTCTTCCGATGACGATGATGACGACAAAAACGCGTATTTTTTAAACGGCGCGTCCTGCTTCGACGAGATCCAGCGGTACCTGTGGATGACCTCCGGGTACGACTACGGCGGTAGTCCGGACCACCCGAGCGCGGCGCCGCTCGCGCACGCCGCGTACCGCGTCGCGTTTTACGCTTCGGCGTTTTTTGTCACGTGCGCGTTCGCCGCCATCGTCCCCGCGGAGCAGAGGTGGTACACCTCGTACGGCTCGAGGACCATGTACGCGTACCTGCTGCACCTGCTTCTCGTGCGCGGGTGCGCCTTGGCGCAGGACCTGTGGGTGCCGGAGAGCGCGCAGCCGCCGCTGTGGGGGCAGGCGCTGATCAATTTCGTCGTCTTGCCTCTCGCGGGGTCGGTCGGGTTGATGGCGCCGTGGTGCGAGCGCGCGTTTCGGTGGTTGGTGGAACCGGCGAAGGTCTTCGGGGGGATGTGGCCGTGGAGGGAGGTTTGGGAGGTTTGATGAGAGGTTTATGTTAGGATAGCGGAGCTGTAGGAATAGCTATGGGTAGGAGAACTTGTGTGTTAAATGGCGAGATGAGGACACGTTTAGATGATGGTGGATGACAACGAACGAACGCGTTACGGGAGACTACGGCGGTAGCGTCGGAGTCGCGCGCGTCATCGCGCGCGACCGCCGGAGGCTTTTCCGCGCGGCGCGCCGAAAATGGACGCGGTTTCAGAGTGGACGCGGTTTCAGACGCGCGCGCGTCGACGCGCGCGCGTCTCTCTTCGCGACTCGCTCTCGCGGTCACGGACCGATGGTTCCGACATACTTGAGCTCGTTCTGTGCGTCAGTCGCCTCCCTTCTTTGGATTTTCCAGCCCTCGTCGGTGGGCGTGAACTTGGTGAAAGGCCAGAACCCGGCCTTCGCGTGTTTCTTCTTTTCGTCGTCGGTGAGGCTCTTCGCGGCGGCGGCGCCGTCGGGCGCGCAGCAGTGGTCGTACAACCTCCAAGCATCGTTTTCGTATCTCAGGTTACGCGATTTCTTGCAGCCTTTGCACACGCAGCGGGGATCCAACACGGAGGTGTAGTGGATGTTCAAGATGCCGACGAAGTACTCGAACCTCTCCGTGTCGCTGATGAGTTTGGCGACGGCGGCGTTGCACGCCTCGGCGTCGCCTCGTTCCGGTTCGACGTGGTATCTTTCCCAATCGTCGCTGCCGATTTCGGTTTCTTTCATCGCCACCTGCAACTTGTGGGTCTCGTCGATTTTTTTGCAATCGTTGCACTTGTTGTACACCCTACCGTACGGCATCTTGTTCTTGTTCTTCGTCTTCGGTCCTTTATCCGCCGGGCGCAAGAACTGGACCGCGTTTCCGCATCTGACTCCGGGGTGCCCCAAGGTTGAGACACATAGCAAGTCGATCTTGTTATCCTTGAAGAACTTCTCTTGTCCTCTGGTGTAATTGGTTGTGCCCTGCTCTCGGAGAAGAGCCGCCGAGTCGTGTGGCGACCGCGCGTTTCGAGAGAGAAACGAAAAAAAAGGGTCAGCGGCGACGTCGCGGGGAAAAGCTACGACTTTTTTGAAAAGCCGCGAGCGAGTGGTCGACCCGAGCTGGCCGCGGTCGACCCGAGCGCGGCGGCGCGGGATGCGACGCCCGCGGGCCTCCTCTGGCTCGGAGCAGATGCAGACGGCGTCGTACGATACGCGGGTACGCCCGCGGCACGTGCGACGCCGCGCGCCTCGACCCGCGAGAGAAGAGCGACGCCCGAACAAGCGCGGGAGGGGGAAAAAGGCGCGGCCGCGTCACCGCGAGCGGCCGCGGCAAAGTTGGGGGGCGGCGCGACGACCGGGTGCGACGGGCGACAGCACGTACCATGGCGGTTGTGTGTTCAGTGGGTGCACGGGGGTTGTCGGTGTGCTCGGTGCGGCGGTGCCGGGAGCAGGGAGCGCGGCGGGAAGTGCTTCGCCGGGGGTCTCTCGGCGAAGACGAGAATACGTTGCTATAGCTCAGCTTGGGAGGAGGAAGGCAAAAAAAAACGCAAAAAGGTGTCGCCACCGCGGATCGAACGCGGGACCTCCAGATCTCTGAAATCGTTACGACGGAAGAAACGTATGGGTCTTCAGTCTGGCGCTCTCCCAACTGAGCTATAGCAACGTATTTAGTCAGAACTTTTTGTAAATCAAATTTCCTGACTAATTGCCGATTGATGATATCTCGATAATATCTCGAGTGGATGGTCCACGCAAATCCCTGGGTTACCAGGGCGCGTATTGTGCATGCCAGATTGGCAGATCTAAGAAATATGATGCATGGCCAAAATTTAGCAGCGGCTATGTATCGTAGGGGTGTCACGCGCTTTTCGGTGAACGCGCCAGTGTCTTCGTAGTCACGTTTTCGCGTAAACGCGGTCGCCCGCCGCCGACTCGTGAAACCACGGTCTAATTCGGTTCGGCCTCCCCGCCGGTTCAGGTCGTCACGTCCGAGAGCCCCGTTCGTCGAAGCTGCCACAACGACCCGCACGTGCGCACGCGCT
>ENA-OUOG01001401-OUOG01001401.1-marine-metagenome-genome-assembly--contig:-NODE-1401-length-28164-cov-5.040090_pt1 | contig 28164 bp, 20 predicted proteins | sample MGYA00248635_ERZ508505 | MGnify/ENA primary metagenome ERZ508505 (study PRJEB26176, sample SAMN06267871) | marine metagenome | isolation source: Saanich Inlet, British Columbia, Canada | place: Pacific...
GGTTCTTTGAGGTTTGAAGTTTGATTCATTCATCATATCACTAATCTGATAATAGTAATATCCCTCATCTCTTTTTTTCTTTATGTAGTTGTATTTTTCTATTTGTGATGAGGTTAGAGGTAATACCCAAAGTTTTGGTGAAACAACCTCAACCTTTACTAATAAATGTGTTATTAAATACCCCCTATCAAAATCATTCCACAGTAACGGACTTCGCCAGATTTCTTGGCTGATCGACGTTGCGCCCGAGCATCACAGCAATGTGATAAGACAAGAGTTGAAGTGGGATCGTTGTGACCAAGGGTGATGAAGCTTCTGTTGTTTTAGGAACTTCAATCACGTGATCGGCCAATCCCTTGACGACACTATCTCCGGCAGTAACAATAGCGATGATTCTTCCTTTTCGCGCCTTTATTTCTTCTATATTACTGACGACCTTATCATAGTGGTTACTATTGACCGCGACCACTACTACAGGCATTTGGGCATCAATGAGTGCGATCGGACCGTGCTTCATTTCAGCCGCAGGATATCCTTCTGCATGTATATAAGAAATCTCCTTGAGTTTCAATGCTCCTTCAAGCGCCACCGGGAAATTATAGCCACGACCTAAATACAAGGCATGCTGTGCCATAACCATCTCAGAAGCAATCTTCTTGATGGTGGCATCACTCGCGAGCGCTTCTTCAATGAGTTGAGGAATTTGCTGCAACTCATATAAATGCTGTTGGTAAACCGATTGAGAGATGCTCCCCTTCTCTTTGGCCAATTTAAGGGCAATGAGGGTCAAAATAGTAATCTGAGTGGTAAATGCCTTGGTCGAGGCCACACCAATCTCAGGACCAGCATGGGTATAACTTCCTGCGTCTGTCTCACGGGCAATAGAAGAACCCGCCACATTACAAACCCCATATACCAGAGCGCCATGACTCTTGGCTAATTTGATGGCCGCAAGGGTATCTGCTGTTTCACCACTCTGAGAAATAGCGATCACAACGTCATTTTTGTTAATGATCGGATTGCGGTATCTGAACTCCGAAGCGTACTCCACCTCGACTGGAATCCGCGCCCATTCTTCGAATATATACTCTGCCACGAGTCCCGCATGCCATGATGTTCCACAAGCAACAATCAATATGCGCTCGGCATTCAAAAAGCGAGACATATGATTTTCTAAACCACTCAATTTGATGATGCCCTCTTCAGGCAATAGTCTGCCACGAAACGTGTCCAAAATCGCTCTCGGTTGCTCATAAATCTCTTTCAGCATAAAATGCTCATAACCACCTTTTTCAATCTGTTCCACATTTAGGCTCAGTTCTTGAATTGCCGAATCTAAACGTGCATCTTTCTTAAGATCCCGAACCCGTACTTCACGACCCAATCGCAATACCGCCATTTCATGATCTTCTAGGTATATCGCCTGATTGGTGAATTCAATAAATGGCGTCGCGTCACTCGCAATAAAAAACTCATCTGTGCCTACGCCAATAGCTAAAGGACTTCCAAGCTTGGCCACAACAATTTCGTTGGGCTTAGACTGATCAAAAACAGCAATCGCATAGGCGCCTTCCACTTCTTTCAAAGCCAATTGCACTGCTTTACCGAGCTTGACATTGTTGGTCTTCTTGACTTCTTCAATAAGATTGACCAAAACTTCTGTATCAGTATCACTATGAAATACATAACCGCGCTGTTGTAAGACTGTTTTTAGTGCAGCATAATTTTCAATAATGCCATTATGGACCAAAATCAATGCGCCACTATTAGAGGTGTGTGGGTGCGAATTGACATCGTTAGGCACCCCATGGGTGGCCCAACGGGTGTGTCCAATACCTATTTGCGCCTGTGGCACTCCTTGGGCAGCAAATTTTTCTGCCAAGGCATTGACCTTACCTTTGGTTTTGCATAGGTGCACCTGGGCCCCATCAAACAGAGCAATCCCAGCGCTATCGTATCCGCGATACTCCAGTCTCCTCAGACCATTCAGTACAATTGGGTAGGCTTCTTTAGATCCAATATAACCAACAATTCCGCACATCGTTATTCGGGTTTTGTGTAATACAATTCGAGCTTTAATCTTTTGTCCAAATCACTTGAAAGGTTACCGTGCAAGGCCGTTCCTTGCGGCGAGACCACTGTTCCGCCTGGCAGTTGTTCGAAACCTTCTTCTAAAAGTGGTGTTTCGAGGTCAAAAAAGCCAACATAGGACACATTTTGAGAGACGACTAGGCCCAACGAAATATTGGTTGAATCTCTATTGATGAGATTGCTCACATGGGCAGTAAGTTTGATCTTATAGAACTCTCCAGCGTCATCCTCACCACGTTCTAAACGCCCTAGGTGCTGAGATATCGCATCTATTGGTGTCAGGTTTGAGGTCAAATCGATGCTGTAGTCTGCAAGAATCGCCGCGTTCTTGGTGTCAAAAATCAACAGGCGTTCTGGTTCCTTATCCGGATCTGTCGCTTGATCTTGATCGACGTAGAAAATAAGATTCGCCTCGTTGATCAACCATCCTTCGTTTCTGAGTTCATCAAGGTCATTGATGCCATTCTGGTTGTCGTCGCCCTGAAACAGCTCTACGATGGTGGCTATACCATCACTACCGTCTACATAGAGACGCTCAGCGCCTTGGCTCGGATCTACAACGGCCAATTCAGCGGCTACAGATGGGTGCCAATCATGATCGAAGGTATTTACTTTGACCCCAGCAAAAGTGAATTCATACGAAAACACCTGGCGATCGATCTCACCTTCTTCGTTTGATGTTTGATTTCCAGAATCATCCAATATAGTCGTCTCCGCCGAATAATACATAGTGACACGGGCATTGGAGGGGTCAAAAATAATCTGATGTCCTTGGTCGTCAATGGCTTCAGTCTTGAAATAAAGCCCGCGAAAGTAATTCTTAAAGTTGTTATTGTTGAGCAAAACATCTTGATTTTGCTGGTCCCATATTTTTTCTTGAAAAAAAGCAACAGGCAGCTCAAGGTTAATTCCTGGCACAAAAGACAGGGTGTCTAAATCTTCGATAATGAATTCTGTTGCCTCAGCAGAAGCAATATATTCAGGCACCTCTACCAAAAGAGTCCCTAATTGAGATTCAAAATTGGCTTGCTGGTCCGAATAGTATTTTTGGGGTGATTCAAATCCGGTCAAAGGATCAAAATCCCGCAAAAAGTAATTGGATTCATACACAGACAAATGCATGGGCTGATTGCCATAGATTGAATCTAAGGTATACACTGGGTTACCGTCTTCGTCATCCTCTGACGTGCTGTAAAAAGGCATAGACAGCACGACTTTTTCTAATATCGGGTTAAGGGTATCGACAGAAAACGCTGGATTGTTATTGCTCAACACCAACTGTGACAAATAATTGGCCGTGTGGGTCCCAAAAATAGGGTCGTTATAGACCCCAAGTTTGTACGAAAGCTGGTTATTGGATTGAACAGGTCCTGTAAATTTACTGTAGGCACGAACCGAAAAAACTGTGTCCGGTGTAGAAAAATTTTGATCGATGATCGCTGTGTCTAACGTACTAAAATCTTCATCACAGGAAGCAAAAGCTAGAACAAGCACAAGAAATGATCCGAAATAAGAAAAGCGCTGTTTCAATTGAAATACATTTTAATCAGGCTGTTAAGCGCCCAATACTTTGTTTTGGTAAAAATCGATATAAGCTTCAGAAAAATCTTCCTTATTGTGAAAGTTTAACACAGGACTTTTTTGTGCCTTGATGTAAGTGGTCAGTTCATCAGGCAATTCGTCTGATCCTGCAATCAAAGCATCAGAATGATCAATTGCCGTTTTCATGACATTGAAATAATTCGGGTCCTCAAGATGTGTGATCTCTGACGCATCAATACCGTCTAGGCCTATTTTATCTTTCAGTGCCGGATCGAGCACACCGTCAAAACCTTGGTTGTAGACCGAAGTCACAATTTTACACCCGTCAAACAACGGCTCATTGGCATAATAGGTTTTGAGGTACAAAGGCAAAAATGATGCGAGCCACCCATGCACATGGATGATGTCTGGGGCCCAATTGAGTTTTTTGACTGTTTCGACCACTCCTTTGGCGAAAAATAAAGCACGTTCATCATTGTCTGGAAAGAGCACGCCATCTTCGTTGGCATAAGTGGCCTTTCGCTTAAAATAGTCTTCGTTGTCGATGAAATAAACTTGCATGCGCTCTTTCGGAATAGAGGCCACTTTTATGATCAACGGCATGTCCATGTCGTTGATGACCAAATTCATTCCAGACAATCGAATGACTTCATGCAGTTGGTGACGACGCTCATTAATATTGCCGTAACGCGGCATAAAAATTCTGATCTGTCCATTATTGTTGTTGACCGTTCTCGGTGCTTCAAACGACATCGAAGAAATCTCTGTCTCTGGCAAGTAGGGCACTACTTCAGAAGAAACATATAAGACCCTTTTATCTTTCATAAATTTTATTCTTTACGGCTACACGCTTTAAGGTGGCAAAAATACGAAAATTTATGCAGATTGCTGTTAATATCTTAATTTTGCTCCAATATTAAAACCCAATGATCCTATACACTTGTGCCGAATTATCGGACTTTATTGCCCATCAAAAACTGCAGGGCCAGACCATCGGATTTGTCCCAACAATGGGTGCTCTTCACCAAGGTCATTTGGGTTTAGCTGCTCAAGCCATGGAGGAATGCACACTAGTTGTGGTCAGTATTTTTGTGAATCCAACACAATTCAACAAGGCCGAAGACCTCGTGAATTACCCCAGGACTCTCGAAGCGGACACCGAACTCATACACCAATTGAACCCAGATATCTTGGTGTTTGCCCCAACGGCTGCAGATCTCTATGGGGCTCAGATACAGGCAAAATCTTATGATTTTGGCCCTATGGCGACCACCATGGAGGGTGAATTCCGGCCAGGGCACTTTGATGGGGTTGGCACAGTAGTGAACTTATTACTGCGCGCGGTGTCCCCAGACAAAGCGTACTTCGGAGAAAAGGATTACCAGCAACTCAAAATCGTAGAACAACTCGTCGCAATAGAAAAACTCCCTGTCGCTATCGTGCCGTGTCCCATCGCCCGCAACGCTCAAGGCCTCGCATTGAGCTCAAGGAATGCGCGCCTCACAGCAGCGCAACGCAGCCAAGCAACTGTCGTATACAAAATGCTGAAGAAAGCTCAGGACTGTTTCGAGGTGCAAGACATTCCAGCTATTCAAGAAATGGTCAAAAAGGCTTTTGACCACGAACCCCAAATGACCCTAGAATATTTTGCCATTGCCCCGGTCGACACCTTGATGCCTGCCCGCTCAAAAATTGAAAAAACCTCTTATCGTGCCTTTATCGCCGTGATTGTCAGTGGCGTGAGATTGATCGATAATATGCAACTTAATTAATACCTTTGCCCCATGTATATCCATGTTGTCAAATCCAAAATCCATCGGGTCAAAGTGACCGGTGCTGACTTAAATTATATCGGCAGTATCACCATCGATCAAGAGCTCATGGACGCCGCCCAAATCATAGAGGGCGAAAAAATTCAGGTGGTCAATAATACAAATGGTGAGCGCCTGGAAACCTATGTCATTCCTGGCCCACGCAATAGCGGTGAAATCACACTCAATGGCGCTGCCGCAAGACGAGTAGCCGTAGGTGATATTTTGATTTTGATGACCTATGCCATGATGACACCAGAAGAAGCCAAGACCTTTAGTCCTGCTATTGTTTTCCCGGACGAATCTACTAATCTCTTGCGCTGATTTTGAAAAAAACCATCTCTAAAGTCCTTCAAATCGGCATTCCATTAATTGTGGGGATTGCACTTGTGGTTTATTTTTACGCGCAATTCACGCCAGAGCAATGGGCAGAGATGATGGGGCACTTCAAGAGCGCTGATTACAGTTTCCTTGTTTTATCCGCTGCCCTATCCGTTTTGAGTCATGTGATCCGCAGCCATCGATGGCACCTACTCCTGCAGCCCATTGGGTACACCCCAAGGCTCATCAATAGTTTTTTTGCCGTCAGTATTGCCTACTTCATGAACCTTTTTATTCCAAAAAGCGGAGAGGTGAGTCGAGCCGTAAGCATCAACCGTTACGAGCAAGTTCCTCTGGACAAGGCCTTAGGAACCATTATTACCGAGCGCGTCATCGACTTGATTTTTTTAGTGGCCTTCACCCTAATCGCCATTGGCCTGCAGTTTGAACTTTTGTTTGGTTATGTCCAAGACAAAATCCCACTGGCTAAAATTTTGACCGGATTATCAGTAATGACCGCAATTTTCGCACTGAGTTATTTATGGCTCAAGAAAGCAACACATCCCCTAGCGCTCAAAGCCAGAGGATTCTTAAAAGGGCTTAAGACGGGCATGCTCAGTATTGCGCGCCTGAAGCAACCACTTCTTTTTATTTTGGAAAGCCTTTTAATTTGGCTGTTGTATGTAGCGTCGTTTTTTGTCGCAACATTTGCCTTGGATCAAACAGCGCAAATCGGATTTGAGGTGTTGATTATTGGATTTGTCGTAGGCAGTTTTACCTTCGCCTTTACCAACAGTGGCATCGGCTATTACCCGCTGGCCATTGCCGGCATACTGTCTCTCTTTGCCATCCCAGAAACCTTAGGAAATGCCTTTGGTTGGCTGGTGTGGACGGCCAACATCTTGTCGATTATTTTGTTCGGGTTTGCGGCATTTATAGGTTTGCCTTTAGTGAATAAAAAATAATTTTCCGGGACACAACAGCCCCCTGGGGTAGGCTAAATTTCTTATCTTTCCTACTTAAAGTTGTCTGTTCATGAAGTACCTTTTATTAGTTTTTTTCGCATTTGGCAGTCTCTTGACCACCCAGGGTCAATCCAAAGTCATATACGAAGAATTTTCCTCTTATAAGTTGGGTGAAACCCGCCGCCTCAAAATCCAATTGCCAAGAGATTACGAGAGCAATACCAATAAGTCTTACCCAATTGTGATCGTATTTGACGCCAACTATCTATTTGAGCCTGTAGCCGGGAATGTCGATTATTTTGGCTACTGGGAAGACATGCCCGAGGCCATAGTTGTGGGCATCATGCAAGGCGATAGTCGTTATGACGATTGCCAATATGACGATACCAATTTCATGCCTGCTGACCAGGGGGCAGATTTTTTTGAATTTGTAGGGCTCGAACTGGTCCCTTTTATCGATGCTAATTTTCGGACGGCCAAATTCATCATTGCAGTAGGTCATGACCTCACCGCGAGTTACATCAATTATTATTTATTCAAAGACCCGCCCTTATTCAATGGCTATATTGCTTTGAGCCCTGATTTGGCCCCCTTGATGGACGAACGGCTTCCTAAACGACTGCCGAACATCCCGCAAAAGCTATTTTATTATTTAGCCACAGGAACAGACGATATTCAAGACCTCCAACAAATTGCCCAAGACCTCAATACCCAACTCACGCCGCTCAAATCTGATCAGTTCAATTATTATTATGATAACTTTGAAGGAGCCACACATTATTCTTTGGTGGCGCGCGCTATCCCGTCGGCCTTAGAAAAAATATTTTCGGTGTACCGCCCGATTTCAAAACAAGAATTCAACGATGTCTTGCTCAAGCTAGAGACGCCCGTGCATCTTTATCTTTTAGACAAATACCAAACAATAGCCCAACTCTTTGGCATCACCAACCCTATCCGAATCAACGATCTGATTGCTTCAGCAACGGCATGCGAACGCCTTAAGCAATGGGATTCTTTGCGAGAAATAGCGACCATTGCCACACGTCAATATCCGGACTTGATCTTGGGCGATTACTATATGGGGCGTTTTTATGAGGAAACAGGCGACCCCAAAAGAGCGATGCGTACCTTTCAGGGTGGATTCGATAAAGAAGAAGTCGATTTCATCACCGTAGACTTGATGCTTGAAAAAGCAGACCAAATTAAATTTGATTTCGGGTACTAATGGCTAAAACCAAAACAAGCTTCTTTTGTCAAAACTGTGGCAATGCCTTTGCTAAATGGCAAGGCCAATGCACCTCGTGTAAAGCTTGGAATACCATTGCCGAAGAGGTCATAACACAAGCAACCCCCGATCCATGGCAAGGCACTGCACTTGAAAAGTCCAATGCTGCGCGGCCACAAAAAATTGCCGAAATCAGCATTGCTCAGATGCCTCGACTTTCCACTCAAGACACTGAATTCAATAGAGTTTTGGGCGGTGGATTAGTTCCTGGCTCCCTCACATTGCTCGGAGGCGAACCGGGAATAGGCAAGAGCACATTGATGCTCCAAGTCGCGCTCCAATGGCCGCACAAAACCTTATATGTGTCGGGTGAAGAAAGTGCCCAACAAATCAAAATGCGTGCAGACCGACTCTCTTCTGAGACCTCTCATTGCTCTGTTTTGACCGAAACCAAAACCCAGAATATCTTTCGTCATATCGCCGCAGAAAATCCACAAGTTGTGGTGATTGACTCTATTCAAACACTGCAAACTGACGAAATCGACAGCGCAGCCGGAAGTATTTCTCAAATTCGCGCTACCACCGCAGAATTGATCAAATTCGCCAAAGCCACCCAAACACCTGTTCTTTTGATTGGCCACATCACCAAAGATGGCCATATCGCTGGACCAAAAATATTAGAACATATGGTGGATACCGTGCTCCAATTCGAAGGAGATCGGCACCATGTGTACCGTATCATGCGGGCGCACAAAAATCGTTTTGGCAGCACCAATGAACTGGGGATCTATGAAATGCTCGGCGACGGCCTCAGACAGGTCAACAATCCTTCTGAATTGCTCATATCAAAAACTGATGAAGACCTCAGCGGAACAGCGATTGCAGCCACCCTCGAAGGCATGAGGCCATTGATGATCGAAATTCAAGCTTTGGTCTCAAGTGCTGTTTACGGCACACCGCAACGTTCCGCCACCGGTTATAATGTCAAGCGCCTGAATATGATATTGGCAGTACTAGAAAAACGTGTCGGCTTCAAACTGGGCGCTAAAGATGTATTTCTTAACATTACAGGCGGGATCAACGTCGATGACCCCGCGATTGACCTGGCTGTTGTGGCCGCCATTTTATCGTCCAATATCGATACAGCAGTAGACCGCTCCATATGTTTTGCTGCAGAAATTGGTCTTGCGGGAGAAGTGCGCCCCGTAAGTCGTCTCGATCAGCGCATACTAGAAGCAGAAAAACTAGGATTCAAGCGCATGGTCGTCTCGAAACACAGTAAACTTCCAAAAGAGCGCTACAGCATTGATCTTATTCAAGTGACCAAGGTTCATGATATGGTCCGCCACCTATTTGCCTAGTGACTTTCTAAAAGTTCTGTCAAGGCATCCAGCCTTGGCGTCAAGACCAGTTCAATTCGTCTGTTTTTGGCACGGCCCTCAGGCGTCGCATTGTCCCCAAGCGGGGCATACATACTCCGGCCAGCGGCAGTAAATCGCGAAGGATCAATATCTGAATTTTGGGACAATATGGTAACGATGGCAGTCGCGCGTTTTGTCGACAAGTCCCAATTGTTTTCGATATGGCCTTGACCAGAATAAGCCACTGCATCTGTATGCCCTTCAATGAGCACTAGTATATCTTTGTTGTCCCCCAAGACTCGACTAATGGCCTCAACAGCTTTTTGGCCTTGATCATTGACCGCCCAACTGCCGCTGGCAAAAAGAAGCTTATTTTCCATGGAGACATAAACTTTTCCTGAGCGCTGTTCAACGGTCAAGCCTTTGCCTTCAAATTGGGTCAAGGCATCACTAATAGCAGCCTTTAAAGCGTTCATTTGACGGTCTTTCGCAGTGATCACTGCATTCAGCTCATCAATTTGCGCAGTCCGCTCATCTATTGTCTTTTCAAGCGCAGCAAGGCGTGATGCTTCCGCATTAAGTGCTGCCTCCTTCTGAGACAATTCTGCCAATAAATCCTGATTTTGCGCCAAGTTATCTGATAGTGCTTGAGCACTATTGGCCGCCAAAGCATCATATGCCCTTTGAAGGCGAGCCAAATTCTGGGTCACCGCATTTTCTTGAGCCATCAGTGCCATGAGCTCTTCTTTACAAAGGGCAAGGGCTTTCTCAGAGGCCAGCGATGCCCCCAGATGATCTGCGTGCGACACATCTAAAGCCTCAAGTGCACTCTGGTGTTGTTGGGCCAAAATACGATGCTCCTCCTGAAGACCTTCATATAACTTGGCCGACACACAACTCTGTAAACTCACCGTGGCAAGAGCCCAAATCAATATGGTTTTGACCTTGTGGGTCATGCTTGTTAACGTACTCATAGCGCTCAAAAATTCAATTAAAGATCCAATTCAACCAGATGTGGACAGTGATCACTGTGCTTTGCCTCGGGCAAAATTAAGGCACGCTGGATCGCCGGTGCCAAAGGTTCTGTGACCAGATGGTAATCAATACGCCAACCTTTGTTATTGGCGCGTGAATTCGCCCGGTAACTCCACCAAGTATAGTGATGCGGCTGTTCATTTAATCGCCTAAAGCTATCTACAAACCCACTCTTTAGAAATCCAGCAAGCCAAGCGCGCTCTTCAGGCAAAAACCCCGACACTTTAGCATTGCGGACAGGGTCATGAATGTCGATGGCCTCGTGACAAATATTGTAATCCCCACAGATCACCAAGTTGGGATGGTCCACCTTCAATTGGTCCACGTAAGACTGAAAATCTGCCATGTATTGAAATTTGAAATCCAAACGCTCGGTATTGGTGCCACTGGGCAGATACAAACTCATGACAGATACTTGATCGAAATCCACACGAAGATTACGTCCTTCATGATCCATGTACGCTATCCCCGTGCCGTAGGCCACATGATTGGGCTCTTGTTTACAAAAAATCGCCACACCGCTGTAACCTTTCTTTTGCGCGCTGAACCAATATTGAAAAGGATAACCCGCTTGGGTGATCAAATCTGTATCCACTTGCTCTTTCATGGCTTTGGTTTCCTGCAAACAAATCACATCGGGATCCGCTTGCACCAACCATTCTATAAATCCTTTTTTCAGAGCGGCACGAATGCCATTGACATTGTAAGAAATAATTTTCACGACCTTGTTTTAAGAACTACTAAAATAAATAACCCCGTATATTTACTGAGCTTTAAGCGCCAAAGGTTTTCACAAAACAATCAACAAAATAAAAACGCAAAGATTCAGTTTTAATTACACCACAACTTCATCGTCTGGGTGATTTTGCCAGTTATGAAAAATATCATTTTTCTTATCGGATTGATTTTAGGTCCTCTACTCTATGGTCAGGACCAAGAGGTGACGCTCAGGCAAAAACGCATGGCCACCTCCTCAGCCATGGTGGTCGACTCCCTTGGTGTCAATCCCAAATTTTTTGCACTTAAAGCCAAAAATGGCCAGGTCATTGACACCGCTCTTTACCGAATTGATTTCAAGAAAGCCCGTTTGTTCTTATCACCACAAGTCATAGGGGAACACGACTCTATAGACATACATTACTTGCGCTACCCCATTTTCATGACCAAAGCCTACAGCCGTTTGGATCCGAGCTTAGTGGTTAATTCTAGCACTGCAGCACAGCGCATTTACCGCATGAATCAATCTAATTTCGAGAGAAAATCTGTGCCGTTCGATGGTCTGAGTACTCAAGGCAGTATTGTTCGTGGCCTGACCATCGGCAATAATCAAAATGCCGTAGTGAACAGTCAATTAGATTTACAAATTACCGGAGCACTTAATGACAAAATTAATGTCAGAGCCTCGCTACAAGACAGCAATTTGCCCAACCAAGAAGGCGGTTATTCGCAGAGTCTTGATGAGTTTGACCAATTATTTGTAGAGCTCTATGCAGACCAGTGGCGGCTTAGAGCGGGGGACATTGACCTGATCAACAAGACCACCTATTTTGGTCAATTCACCAAAAAAATACAAGGGCTATATGCCCAAGGCACCATGACCCATCAAGATGGCAGCACAACAGAATTATATGGTGCTGGAGGATTGGTCAGGGGGGTTTTCCAGCGTAGTACCATCATTGGACAAGAAGGCAATCAAGGCCCGTATAAACTTGTAGGACCCAATGGTGAGGCTTATATCCTTATGATCTCCGGCAGCGAACGCATTTACAGTAACGGGGTGCTATTGACGCGCGGCGAAAACAAGGACTATATCATTGATTATAATGCTGGAGAGTTAATTTTTAATCCCACCTATCCCATCACCGCCAATATGCGCATCACGGCTGAATACCAAATCACAGAGCGGAATTATACGCGATTCATAGGCTATGGCGGTGGCCAATACAATTCAGAAACACTGAAAATCGGTGCTTACGTCTACTCCGAAAAAGATGCCAAAAATCAGCCATTACAACAAAATTTTACCGACGTTCAAATCACAACTTTGATCGAGGCTGGAGACAATCCTGAGGCCCTGAATGCCCCTTCTGAAAGGCCAGAAACCTATTCTGAAAATAAGATTCTATATAGAAAAGAAGATTTTAATGGCACGACCATTTTTGTCTTTTCTACCAACCCAGAAGACGATTTATTTCAGGTACGCTTTACTCGGGTTGGGGATCAAATGGGGGACTATATCATCGAGAGTGATACTGCGATCAATAAAATATTTGTTTATGTACCGCCCATCGACGGTATACCTCAAGGGAATTATAGCCCCATTATCCGGCTGACCCCCGCACAAGAATTACAACTTACAGGATTTTATGCACAATACAACCCTAGTGATGAAACCAACATCGATCTCGAATTGGCCGCAAGTCAAAACGATCTGAATCTCTATTCAGCAAGTGACGATCAAGACAATAAGGGATATGCTTCAAGAATTGCCATGAAGCATACGCTTTGGACCTCTTCAGACACTACCAAGCTTCAAGCCTTCGGGTCCTACAATTATATAGACCAAAACTACCGCACCCCAGAGCGGCTCTATAATGTCGAGTTTAATCGAGATTGGAACCTTGATCAGGTTGAAGGCCCCCAGCGATTAGTAGCGCTTGGTGCTGCCCTATCAAAGCCTCAAATAGGCGCTGCACACTATAGCCTCAACTGGCTCTCTTATGGTCCAGGCTACCAAGGGCAAAAGCATAATTTTAGCGGTGATGGGGCACTTGGCCAATTCAAACTATGGTCTATGGTCAGTCAGCTGACCTCAAAAAGCCCCGTCAAACAAACCGATTTTTTCCGCACCAACCAACACCTGCAATGGCAACTGCCCAAAAAATGGATTGGTGCCAAATTTCAAGCCGAAAACAATAAAGAGCGTGACAGCACGCAAACCTTGACCGATCTGAGCCAGCGGTTTGTCCATTATGAATTAGTTGCAGGAATAGGGGACAGCACGGCTATTTTTACAGAAATAGGATACAGGAATCGCGTGACAGATAGTGCGACTTCGGGCCAAATGACCCGCATGACTAAGGCACAAGACTACTTTGTGAAATCAAAATTGATCGCAACAAAAAAAGCCCAGTTGTATGCTTTTGCCCAATACCGGATCTTAGATTATGACCAGGCCGACTTGTCCAGCGAAGAAAACATCAACGCCCGACTGAATTACAGTCAGTCTTTATGGGACAATACGCTGCGCCTGAATACTGCCCTTGAAACCAACAATGGGACACTACCGCAACAAGAATTTACCTACGTTCAGGTGGAGCCCGGTCAAGGCGTCTACACCTGGAATGATTATAATAATGATGGGGTACAGGATCTCGAAGAATTCGACATCGCACAATTTCAGGACCAAGCCACCTACATCCGCATTTTACTGCCCAACCAGACTTTTGTTAAGGTCAGAAGAACATCCATAAGCCAACAAGCCGTGTGGCAATTTTCTGCTTGGAAAGACCAAAAAGGGCTCAAAGGGCTATTGTCGCACTTCTACAATCAGACCGCTTTATTGATCGATCGTAAAGTCAAACGAGAAGGACAATCCCTCTTTGACCAACCTTTCTCAATTAATAACCAAGACGACTTAGGGCTGCAGTACAACCTCAAAAACACCTTGTTCTACAACCGAAGTCAACAACGCTATACTACCGCCTATAGTTACCTCAAAAACAAATCAAGCCAACTTGTTGCTCTTGCCCCTCAAATCAGTGAATTAGAGCAGCACCAGGTCAGTTTTGATCACCTAATGGACCGCATCTATCTCTTTCATATCGATGCGGCTACTGGTTATAAAAAGGCGACATCAGCCAATTTCGGCCAACGCAATTACACCCTCAATCAATCTCATGTCATGCCCCAAATGAGCCTCCTATGGGGCACCGGATCTCGTTTCAATGTATTTTATAAGGCACAGCACAAAGAAAATATTGTGGGCCAACAAGAACGGCTTGTGCAATCGACAATCGGCGGCTTGTGCAATTACAATAAAACACAAAAGCTCTCTTTGACTATAGAAACAAAGTATATTGAAAATAAGTTCACCGGTATTCCCTATTCGGCTGTAGCCTATACCATGCTTGAAGGACTTCAGCCCGGAACTAATTTTACCTGGAGCGCTTTGATTCAAAGGCAAATATCCTCATACCTCAACCTTAATCTCTCTTATTTTGGTCGCAAAAGCAGCCAAGGACCTGTGGTCCATTCTGGCAGTGTCCAACTCAAGGCACTATTCTAAAAAAAAAAGAGCGGGCAAAGCCCGCTCTTTTATCTGTTTGAGTTCTGTTGTCCTTACTTGACGATAATTTTGGCTGTCTTGTAAGCATTAGAGAAAATATCGCCCATCTTGATGATATAGACCCCTGCTGCTGCATAAGACATATCCAGTTGATAGTTGAATCGATCTCCTTCCTTTTCAATATAGTTGAACGCCAATACTTGGCCCAGAACATTATAAATCCCTATAGCCGCACGATCATCATAACGTGTTACTAAAGCAATATCAAATTGATTGTTTGGTAATGAAGTCACCAAAAGATCAGCTTCTTCAATAGCCAATTCGTTGATGCCGAGCACCCCATCTACATCTGCTGAGTAATCCTCAACCTCCCCGTAATTAGTTTCCTCACAAGCATCTGCAGGCACTTCTGCTTGCCAGTTAGATTTGAAACGCATGCGATGAACACCATCGGCAACACCAGCTGGTATGACTAAATTAGTCGTTTCTGTATAGCTCCCTGCTCCTTGACCAGGTGCAATAACAAAATTTTGCACAACCAATTCATTAGTGCCAAAAACACCGTCGTCGTTAAAATCGATCCAACCCTTGATGTTCTGGTCACCATACCCTGTCGAGAAGGTCACTTGATAAGTTCCTCCAGCAGCAAAAGTCGCAACTTGACTCGTGAAATCACCATAGCCTTCACAAGCAGATGGATTATTGATTTCATTAACAGAAACCAAAGTGAATCCATCCCCGAAAGAACAATCTATATTTGGATTACAATAAATCAAAGCATTTTGAACTGTCTTGGTTGCTTCGTCATTTGCGCCATTAGTATCTACAGGCCAGTTGGTACGAGAAACTATCTCATAAAAAGCATTTTGAACTGATAAATCTGCAGTAGTCGCAAAAGTATAACTCTCTGTGGCTCCAGGAGCCAAGACACCTGTAAAGGTCTCGACTACGGCAGTGCCTCCATTGATCGTGTATTGTACTTCAGGGTCAACGATGGCATTTATACCAAAGTTACGTACCGAAATAATGATTTCTTCCGCTGAGGTAAGTTGTCCTGTAGAAGGAGAAGTAATACTGGTCACCCCGATATCATCAACGGCAGTGTTTGGCTCTAAAATAAAAGCACCAACCACACCTTTACGACCAGAATTCATGTATTCGTTAAGGAACCAAAATGTCGCATCATCCGCTGGATCGATGTCCATTTTGCTATAATCTCCATAACGAAGACCTGGAATATTGGCATTTCCGTTTGCAATGACTTCTTCTGCAACGGTCATTGTTCCAAGAGCATCACCGTCAAAACGACCTGTGTAGTATGAACTCACGCGGATAACATCTGGTGTTGTTGGACCAGACATAGAGCTATAACCCATACCAATGTTACCACTTCCATCCATGACCATACTGGCATGCCATGCATGACGACCATCTGGAGCTGTATAAGTTCCTTCTTGGTATAAGGTCCAAGGTTGATTGTCTGCCGTTTGGCGGAACTCATACCAACGCACCCCTGCAAGTTCTCCACCTGTGGCATCTACATCCACAACATGGTTAAATATCGCACTGTTGTGTGTCCCAAATTTTCTGAATTGGGCTTGGTTCATGATCGTGGCCTGTAGGGCATCAATAGCAATACCGTTATTGGGTTGGGTCAAGTTTGAGAACCCACCACCATCGAATACCGAGATAAAGGGAGTTGTATTGATTTGTGTCGCTGCGGAGATGGCTGAGTTTCCTGGAGTTGTCCAGTCTACATCTATAGTCCAAATCTTGATATGATCTTGAGAAACTCCTCCCCAAGCATCGTCCTGAAGATATATGATGGTCGCACCACCTGCTGCAGGATAATTATTGTTGCTGATATTTAAAGCCTGTGGGCTATAAAATCCACTGGTCACCAAACCTGGTAAGTTAAATGTTTGGAAACCGGCACTTGCATTTCCAGCAAGCATCTCGTCACGCTCTAACGCCCATACTTTATTTGCTCCACCAACATTGGCAGTCATATAGTAACCATCACTCCAAACCGATAATTTCTGATAGTCATTGACACCTCCATAGGTATACACATACCATCCACTAGCTAGTGGGTCCGGTCCGTCACTAACGGCGACCTGAACGTTTCCATTGCCAAACAAGTAACTGATGACCCAACGATCGGCAGCACTATCATAAGAAGCTGTGAGGTCACAACATCCACCACTTGAGAATATATTTGTCACGTTCAACTGGCCCGTCAAAGCATTTCCAGCCTTATCAAAAATGCGATAACCTGTATTGTACACCACAAACACGTGGTCAAGACCTACTGCCATAGAAGGATCTGTAGGCTGAGAATTTGAAGAATAGGCATCAAAGACAACTGACGGTGGCATCACACGAAGACTCTGTTCTGTCTCGTGACGATTCATGTAAAAATAGTCGTTTGTACTTTGCTTGTCTTTACCGATCACAACCTTATTTCTGATCGAGCGTCTGTCTTGAGCTTCTTCAAAGGTATCTTCGGCTGGAATCAAATACGGCCTTGAAGCCATAGAGGGAATGTATTCCATAGACAGGGCAACACCAACTTGATCCACACCTTGAGCAACATTTTCTGTCACCTGTTGTGCATTTAGTGCTGCGCCCATAAACATGAGACATGCCACTAAAAAGTAGTTTTTAAATTTCATTTAGTCGAGTTTAAAATTAATAGTATTGAATAAGACCCTAAAAATACCACGAATTCTTCGAAATTCAGTAATTTGGAGTGGAATTTAACGCTTGGCAGCCAGCAGATTTAGATCCTGCCATAGCTGTGTTGGCTCCTACTACCGTTCAATATGCTTATATGCTGAAGAAAACTATTCTTTTCGCCACTTTTTCAGTCTTTGCGCTGATTCAGTGTACGACCAAAAAAAATATTGTGGCAACAGAAACACCTCAAGAATGGGGCGAAGTTTTGCCAACCAAAGCCCATCTAAAAGGAATCATCTTGCAACAATCGCCGCAAGAGGGATGCCCCTATTTGATCCAAATGGAAGGCAGTCCAGCATACTTTTTGGATCCCGTAAACTTACCTCCAGAGTTTGCGCAGGACAAGAAAGAAGTCTATTTCACCTTCCGAGGATTGCGACAAATGAACCGATGCAAAGGCAATCCTATCTGGATATTGGATATGGTGCCCAAATGACAGAATCTTTTAAGCTAACCAATTTTTATAGGCTATGGCTTCTTGCATGTGCAGCGCCAATGAATCGATAGAGACTCTTATTTGCTCCATTGTGTCTCGATTTCTCAGGGTCACCGTTTGGTCTTCAAGGCTTTGGTGGTCTACTGTAATACAATATGGGGTGCCTGCGGCATCCTGTCTTCGGTATCGGCGGCCTACTGCATCTTTTTCATCGTAAATGACATTAAAATCCCATTGTAATTGGTCGATAATGGATTTGGCCAGCTCTGGCAAACCATCTTTTTTGACCAACGGCAATACCGCAGCCTTGGTTGGGGCTAAAATAAACGGTAGCTTCAAAACAGTGCGCTGTGAACCGTCGTCTAGGGTTTCCTCTTGAAGGCTATGGCTGAGCACAGCCAAAAACATCCGGTCGAGTCCAATGGACGTCTCTACGACATAAGGGACATAGCTTTCATTGAGCTCTGGATCAAAAAATTGCAACTTCTTACCCGAAAAAGCCTCGTGCTGTTTCAAATCAAAATCTGTTCGGGAATGTATGCCTTCCAATTCTTTGAACCCAAAGGGGAAATTAAATTCAATATCAGATGCTGCATTGGCGTAGTGCGCCAGCTTCTCATGGTCATGAAAACGATAGTTTTCTTCGCCCATTCCTAATGATAAATGCCATTTTAATCGTGTCTGCTTCCAGTAGTCATACCACTGCATTTCTTCCCCAGGACGGACAAAAAATTGCATCTCCATTTGTTCAAATTCACGCATTCTGAAAATGAATTGACGAGCGACAATTTCATTTCTGAACGCCTTACCGGTCTGAGCGATACCAAAGGGGATTTTCATGCGCCCTGTTTTTTGAACATTCAGGTAATTCACAAATATCCCTTGAGCCGTTTCTGGACGTAAATATAGATCTGTGGCCGTCTCAGCACTTGCACCAAGTTTAGTCCCAAACATCAAATTAAATTGCCGTACATCTGTCCAGTTTTTTGATCCTGTATCAGGATCCGCAATTCCCAAAGATTCAATTAAGACTTTGACATCTGCCAAATCTTCTGCTTCAAGGGAGCGCGCCAAACGGTCTAAAATACCCTGTTTTTCTTGACGATAGCGCAAGACCCGATCATTGGTCGCCTCGAATTGGGCTTGATCAAATGCCTCGCCAAATCTCTTTTTGGCCTTAGCAATTTCTTTCTGCGCCTTGACTTCAAGTTTTTCGGCATAATCTTCAACCAAAACATCGGCACGGTATCTCTTCTTTGAATCTTTATTATCGATGAGCGGGTCATTGAACGCATCGACGTGGCCTGAGGCCTTCCAAATTTTTGGATGCATCAAAATAGCCGAGTCCAAGCCCACGATGTTCTGGTGCATATACACCATGCTTCGCCACCAATATTCGCGGATATTCTTTTTGAGCTCTACACCATTTTGGGCGTAATCGTAGACCGCACTTAGGCCGTCATAAATCTCGCTCGAAGCAAATATGTATCCATATTCTTTTGCATGAGCAATTACTTTTTTGAAAAAATCTTCTGGGTTTGCCATGGCGCAAAAATAAAAAATCCAATAGGATAAGTTGTGGCGATACTTCTAATTTTTTTGAGAAAGATTATTTGAGGTACATCGCCGAAGAAGCCAGCATTTGCGACCCATCGAAAAGATTGACAACATAGCGTCCTGGAATCAAATCTTCCTGAGCGGCATCGACCAAAACACAAATATCCATCTCTTGTTGGTCATAAACAATTTCAGACGTTGCGCTAAAAAACATGCTTACATCGTTTTCCTTCACCTCAAAACGCTCCCCCAGTAAATTGTTTTTGGGATTGATGATCTGCAGACGCAAAGCATGCGCGCCAGAACGCGCCAACTCATTGGGCGCTAGTGAAAAACAGCTCCTGATTTTATCTGCACGGCTGGCCCTCCTTGTGTCAACAATCTTACCGCTAGAGCGGACAATAACGGCTGTACTGCTCAAATCTAACGCCTGTAGCCTCGCGCCACGGGCCAAAACTTCTTGTAAAGACTTGTTTTGCTCAGACAACACATCATTGGACCGCGAAGTTTGTGCTAAAATCGTTTGGGTACTGTCGATCATTTGATTGAGATTCATCGTGACTTGAATAAGACTATCAGCTCTTGCAAACAACATATTACGCTCCATTTTTAATCGAGCAATCTCCGTTCGGTAGCGTTTGATGATCGCCATACTAGGGCGTGCTGCCTTGACTGAGTCTAATAATATGAGGATGCGCGCCCGGGCGTCAATGAGCTGTTTGTCTTGAAGATCATAGGCAGAAATAAGATTATTGTAATTGTCTTCTATACCTTCTAACTCTTGGGTGATGGCGGCTTTTTGATCTTCAAGTCCGATCAAGTTGGCCTGGCCTTCTTGAAACAAGACAATAGTGTACCCCCCTAATCCAAATAGTAATGTGGATAATATGATGATGGCTCTTTTGAATTTTTTTGTTGTTTGCTCGTTATCCATACAACTTCCCTATTGCATCTGCGGGTGCAGATCATTTGTTCCTTAAAGGTATGCTAAATATTTTATTTCCCAAGCATTGTCCTATATGCTGTCAAACCCTCCACAAGAGTCAATTATTGGTTTGTGTTCCATGCCGCAACAACCTTCCATTAACCCGATACCACAAAACTGGTGACCCAACATTTTTGGATAAATTTTATGGTCGCTTGCCACTTAAATTTGGCACAGCGTTGCTCCATTACCATAAGAAAGGGTGCGCCCAAAGGCTTATTCATGCCTTCAAATATCAGGGCAACAAATCTATCGGCAAATGGCTCAGCACCTGGCTCGGTCATGAGTTGGCCGTCCTGAATAGTGACCTGGGTATTGTGGCCGTTGTGCCGGTGCCATTACATCCGGCAAAACAACGACAACGTGGATTCAATCAAGCAGCAATCATCGGACAAGGTATTGCCCAATGCCTGGGCGTTCCGTTACATGAAAATGTGTTGATACAGACAAACTATCGACAAGCCCAGGCCAAAAAAAACCGATGGGACCGTTGGGCGAAGTCCCATGGATTCGCCTTAAACCCCCGAAGCAACTTGCCTGGCGGACATATTTTATTGGTGGATGATGTGGTCACTACGGGGGCAACCCTTGAGGCATGTGGCCAGCTGCTGATGAAAACTCCAAGCATTGAACTAAGTTGCGCCTCCATCGCTATTGCCTAAGAAAGTTTACTTATTTTTGGACTCATGAAGATGCTGAGACATTTTATCATGCTTTTGGCTTTGGCCATCAGCTTTTCAAATTGCGCCAAAAAAGGCAGTCCTACTGGTGGGGCAAAAGATACTATCGCGCCAATAATCACCAGCAGCAATCCTCAAAATTTCGCCATCAATTTCAATCAAAACCAAATCAAAATAGGTTTTGACGAGTACATCAAACTCAAAAACATCAAAGAGAACCTCATCATTTCTCCTCCCTTAACCTATGATCCTCTTTTGAGTCCTCAAACTTCCTCACGGACCTTAGGCATCAGGATTATGGACACCTTGGCTCCTGAGACTACTTATGTCTTTAACTTCGGCAAAAGCATTGTAGACAACAACGAAGAAAACCCATACGACTACTTCAAATATGTCTTCTCTACAGGCAGTTATATCGATAGTCTTAACCTTTCTGGATCAGTTTTTCCTGCGGATCGGCCAAAACTGGAAGAGGCCGCAACCTTATTGCTGTACGAGGCATCTGGAGTCAAAAAAGATTCGATGGTTTTTAATGAAAGGCCGCGCTATGTCGCAACAACCTTTGGCGAGTCCGCAGAATTTACTTTCAGTAACCTCAAGCCAGGCACCTATTATTTGGTCGCCCTTCAGGAAGATCTTAACAACTATTCCTTTGAGCCGCAAACCGATCTTATTGGGTTTGTAGAGGAACCCATTACTTTGCCTAATGACAGTAGTTTTGTTTTGCGCCTCTTTCAAGAAACACAAGACTTCAAATGGACAAGAGCAGCACACGCGGGCAAACACCGCATTGTTTTTGGATTCCAAGGCTCTGATGAAGATTTAGAAATAACGCCGCTCTTTGAGACTGGCCCAGATTTTGATTTTGCCTGGACCAAACCAGCAGAAGTAGATTCCTTGACTTACTGGTTCAAGCCTTCATTTGACCTAGAGCAATCGGACACCCTTTATTTCAAAGCCCAATCGCCATGGGCTACCGACACCTTATCGGTAAAACTGCGCGACCTATACAGTGACTCTCTTCGGGTTTCACTCAAGAACAAAAGTGTGGTGCGCCCGCGCGACACTATTGCCTTGAGTGCCAACACACCAATTCGTGGCATTAATGCCGACAAAATCACATTGATTGATCGTGATTCGGTTGTTTTGCCCTTTACGACTTTAATCGACACCGTAAACAATACTGCACTAGTATTGACCGAAAAAAAAGATGATGAATTGTACCGTTTGGCATTAAATCCTGGGGCTTTAATCGACTTTTTCGAACAAACAAACGACAGTTTAAATTTTGGTTTTCGCACCAAACCATTATCGGATTATGGCACCCTGCTTTTGTCTTTAGAAGAACCCATCAATTATCCTATTGTGGTGGAGTTGGTCGATCAAAATCTAAATGTTGTTGCTCAACAATGGCTTGACCATAAAGAAGATGTGTTTTTTGATTACATCAATCCCAGTAAATACCGTGTCCGCATCATAGAAGATGGCAACCACAATAAAAAATGGGATACGGGAAGTTATCTACAACAGAAACAACCAGAATACATATTCTACATGCCTGGCATACTCGATATAAGAGCGAATTGGAGCCTCAACGAGGTCTTCAGTGGCAGCCAAATCGTTCGGTAAAATCGATCAATGGGCTCAGGTTATCCTTTGATCTGCGCAGTCAAGAACTCCCTGTTCATGCGGGCAATATTCTCAAGGGAAATGCCTTTAGGGCATTCGATTTCGCAAGCGCCGGTGTTGGTACAATTACCAAAACCTTCTTTGTCCATTTGCTCTACCATATTGAGCACTCTTCGGGTCGCTTCGACTTGACCTTGAGGCAACAAGGCAAATTGACTGACTTTTGCAGAAGTGAACAACATGGCACTAGCGTTCTTACATGCGGCAACGCAGGCACCACATCCTATACATGTTGCTGCATTAAATGCATGATCAGCGTCTTCTTTGTCTATAGGAATTGAGTTGGCGTCGATGGTATTGCCAGAGGTGTTGACTGAGATATACCCTCCGGCATGCTGGATGCGGTCAAAAGCACTTCTGTCGACCATAAGGTCTTTGACCACCGGAAAAGCTTTGGCTCTAAACGGCTCAATCACAATCGTATCTCCATCACTAAATTTGCGCATATGCAATTGACAAGTGGTGATGAAACGATCTGGTCCGTGGGGCTCTCCGTTAATTTGTAAAGAACATGAGCCACAAATACCTTCACGGCAATCATGATCAAAAACTACAGGATCAATCCCTGTTGAAATCAATTGGTTATTCAGGACGTCAAGCATTTCTAAAAAAGACATGTCCCCGTCGATCTGATCGATTTGATAGGTTTCCATGCGCCCTTTTGCTTGAGCATTTTTTTGTCGCCAAATTTTTAAAGTTAACTTCATAAGTCTATTTATAAGAGCGCGTTTTTACTTGAATATTGTCATAAACCAGTGGTTCTTTATGGAGTATTGCATCCGCAGGCTCCCCTTGGTATTCCCAGGCCGAAACATGCATATAATGCTCGTCATCTCGCAAAGCTTCTCCTTCTGGAGTTTGGTATTCTTCTCTAAAATGGCCGCCACAAGATTCATTTCGCTCCAAAGCATCCTTAGCGAACAATTCACCTAACTCCAAGAAGTCTGCTACCCGCATTGCCTTTTCTAGCTCTTGATTGAGTTCATGGGCAGTACCAGGGACATTCACATCGCGCCAAAACTCTTCCCTAAGTGCTTTAATTTCGGCCATTGCTTCTTTGAGTTCGGTTTCATTTCGAGACATTCCACATTTGTTCCACATGATTTTCCCCAACTTACGGTGGAATGAATCTACAGTCTTAGATCCTTTATTGTTGATCAGACTGTCGATGGTCGCCTGAACAGATCGCTCTGCGGCCTCAAATTCTGCGGTATCTGTAGCGATAGGGCCCGTTCTGATATCATCAGATAGATAATTTCCAATGGTATACGGGAGGACGAAGTACCCATCTGCAAGACCTTGCATCAAAGCACTTGCGCCCAGCCTGTTGGCTCCGTGGTCACTGAAATTAGCTTCCCCTGCAGCGTAACAACCAGGAATTGAAGTCATCAAATTATAATCTACCCATACACCGCCCATAGTATAATGTACGGCAGGATAAATCATCATAGGCGTTTTGTATGGGTTCTGGTCCACAATTTTTTCATACATCTGGAATAAATTGCCATACTTTGATTCAACAACTTTTTCGCCCAAAGCTCTTACCTCAGCATCTGAGGCTTGAGTCATATGTTGAATTACTGCTTGTTCTCTACCGTACCGCATGATGGCGGCATCAAAATCTAGATAGACTGCTTCACCCGTTTTGTTGACACCATATCCGGCATCACATCTCTCCTTGGCCGCTCTAGAAGCCACGTCACGTGGCACTAAATTACCAAATGACGGGTAACGTCTTTCGAGGTAATAATCTCGATCTTCTTCTGCGATAGCAGTGGGCTGCAATCGCCCTTCACGCACAGCCTGCGCATCTTCTAACTTTGCAGGAACCCAAATGCGACCATCATTTCTCAATGACTCGGACATTAAGGTCAATTTGGATTGGTGGTCTCCCGATACTGGGATACAAGTCGGGTGAATTTGTGTGTAACATGGGTTAGCGAAATAAGCCCCCTTTTTATGAATCTTCCATGAAGCCGTAACGTTACTGCCCATAGCGTTTGTCGACAAAAAGAATACATTGCCATACCCTCCTGAGGCAATCACTACAGCATGTGCACTGTGGCGCTCAAGCTCTCCAGTGACCAAGTTCCGGGCAATTATTCCTCGTGCTTTGCCCTCCACCAAAACCAAATCAAGCATTTCGTGGCGGTTGAAGGCCTTTATTTTTCCTCGATTGATCTGACGGTTCATGGCCGCATAAGCCCCTAACAAAAGCTGTTGTCCTGTTTGTCCTTTGGCATAAAACGTTCGAGACACCAAAACCCCACCAAATGATCGATTGTCCAGTAAACCACCATATTCGCGGGCAAAAGGCACGCCCTGCGCCACACACTGGTCGATGATGTTTCCAGAAACTTCAGCCAAGCGATGGACATTTGCCTCACGAGACCGATAATCCCCCCCTTTGATAGTGTCGTAAAAAAGTCGATAGGTAGAATCCCCATCGCCTTGGTAATTTTTTGCTGCATTGATCCCACCTTGTGCGGCAATGGAGTGCGCACGACGCGGCGAGTCTTGGTAACAGAATGTTTTGACATTGTAGCCTAACTCAGCCAAAGATGCTGCGGCACTTCCTCCAGCCAAACCAGTCCCAACAACGATCACATCGATATTTCGCTTATTGGCAGGATTCACCAAATTAATGTCATTCTTGTGCTTTGTCCACTTTTCAGCTAAAGGCCCTTGAGGTATATTAGAGGTTATTGACATAGTTGACTTATTTAGTGGGCTAATGGGTTAAGATGGTGATAGATTGCAATGACAATGAAGCCCAAGGGAATCCCAACAGCATATATTTTTGTAAAATTTTGGAGCCCTTTTGAATACTTATTATTGAACCCAACACTCTGGAATGAAGAGCTGAAGCCATGCCATAAATGCACCGCTAGCAAAACAAAAGAAACCACATAAAGACCAACCCGTATCGGGTTTTCAAATTTATGAACTGTTTCGGCGTAATATCGGGTGGGATCTTCTGGATGAGATTCAACATATTTATGGATCATTTCAGGAATCCAAAAATCATAAAAATGCAGTCCCAAGAAGGCCAAAACAACAGCACCAGAAATGATCATATTTCTGGACGCCCAGCTCGCTCCGGCGGAACCTTTATAGGCCACATAACGCACCGAACGCGCCGCTCTATTTTTCAATTCTAAGACAAATCCCATGACGAAATGGAAAACCACCCCAAATATGAGAATGGGCTGTAACACCCCCTGAACTAATCCATTAGTGCCCATAAAATGAGAGAATGAGTTGAACGTGTCGGGAGCAATGACAGAGGTCAGGTTAATGACAAAGTGCTGTCCTAAGAAAACAACCAGAAACAAACCCGAGAGTGCCATAGCGACTTTTCGAGCAATAGAAGAATTGAGTAACCCCATAAGTTTTGTTCTATTTATGTCCTACAAAAGTAAGGCGCAAACAGATGAAACCCAAACTTTGTATTTGCTTTTAGGCAAAACATTTTTAAATATTCCGCCGTCTCCGATCATTCGATAATTAATGCTGTATTATTGTCTTGATCTCCAATACTGATTTGCACTACGTAATTGCCTTTTGGCAAGTAAGTTACACCATTAGAAGCTTCTGATAAGTCTTGGTCAAATGCTTTTTTCAGGTGTTTCACGCCCTGATCAGTCAGTGCCAAATCAAAGTGCCAATTGTTATAGCCGCGGTCTACATCGACAACCTGTTCCTGAATTGTTTTTTGACCTTTAGTTTTTAGCTTTATTGAGGCCCTACCTTTAGCTGGACTAAAAAAGGACATTGAGACGCTTGGCACGCGCGCTTCACTCCACTGACTGTAGGACTGGCCCCAACGCTTTGAGAATTTTACCGGTGGAATTTTCGCGATTTGAACCTCATTCATTTTATTGTGATCTAGGGATTGCAGCAGTGAAACATCAGCAATATATATCGAGCGCCCGTGTGTCCCCAAAACCAATTCTTGAGCTGCTTCTTGCAAGACCAGATCGTGACAGGCGACCTTCGGCAAATCCTTGTCAAAAACATGCCATTGCCCTCCTGAATCAAGACTGACGTAGACGCCATTATCCGTTCCTGCGTAAAGTAAGGTTTCTTGAATGGGATCTTCCTTAAGGACATTGACCGATCCTAAAGGCAAGTTGCCCACGATAGACTGCCAATGCGCTCCGTAATCGTTGCTGACAAATAAGTAGGGGGCAAAATCATCGCCACGATAAGCATTAAGTGCTGCATAAACCCTTGAGGGGACATGCTTAGAGGCCACAACGCGACTGACCCAGAGATCATCCGGTAATTGCTCAGAGACATCAGTCCAATGAGCCCCGCCGTCTTGAGTAACACTGATCACTCCGTCGTCACTCCCTGTGTAAATCGTGCCAAAATGAAATGGAGATTCACTGATTGTCGTGAGCGTGCCAAATGCCACATTTCCTGTTTTAGCACCTTTGGTCAAATCGCCAGAAATAGATTCCCAATGATTGCCTTGGTCAAAACTTCTGTGCAGGCGTTGACTGCCATAATACAAAATATCCTGATTGTGTGCACTCAACAAAACTGGAGTTTGCCAATTATAACGATTAGGCGTTTCTCCCAACTTGTGCTTTGGCTGGATGTATGTTTGGCTATTGGTCGCCAAATTTAAGCGGTAATAGTTCCCAAACTGATAGCCGGTATAAACGACATTAACATCCCGCGCATCAATTTGGACTTGCATCCCGTCACCACCCATGATCATTTGGTATGGATAATCGCCAGATTGGTGCCATCTGACGCTTTCTTTGTTGCGGCTTGACCCCTTCCAAACCCCGTTGTCTTGAAGACCACCATAGACATTATAAGGCGTTTGGTTATCTACATTAATCGCATAAAATTGTCCAACAGCAGGAGTGTTGCACTTGGTCCAGTTGGCACCGTCGTCGTAAGAAATATTGACCCCGCCATCGTTACCGTTAATCAAATGACTCGGGTTTTTTGGATTGATCCAAAGCACATGATGATCGCCATGCATATTGACCGCATCCAAACTCTTAAAGCTAGAACCGCCATCCTTTGAGGTCAATAAAGGCACGCCGTAAATATAAATCGAATTTGGATCATTAGGCGTCACATGAATCTTGCCAAAATAGTATCCATAAGAATAATAGACCCCATCGAGATAACCTTTATGGGTCTTGGCCCAGGTCTTTCCAGAGTCATCACTTCTATAAACCTCAGCACCAATAACTGGGGTGTCAAACAATTGAGTATTGGCATCCGATAAGTATTTCGCCAAGTCCGCGGGCTGAATTTCTTGAGACCGCACCATGCGCTTTACCTCTTGAGCAGTGTATTCCTTTTGAAACCCATTCGCACTCAAAAAATCGTTCAACTTTTGATCGTCTAACGCAACAAACGTCTTGGCGTCCATGACTTTAAACTCATTTGCTTCTAACCCTTGTCCTTTGT
>ENA-OUOG01001402-OUOG01001402.1-marine-metagenome-genome-assembly--contig:-NODE-1402-length-28149-cov-7.516030_pt1 | contig 28149 bp, 25 predicted proteins | sample MGYA00248635_ERZ508505 | MGnify/ENA primary metagenome ERZ508505 (study PRJEB26176, sample SAMN06267871) | marine metagenome | isolation source: Saanich Inlet, British Columbia, Canada | place: Pacific...
GAACTCAGCCCAGAAAAGCAACCCGTTATTTTACTCCATTCTTCCATAGAAAACGCGATTTAACTGAAAAAAGTAAGGAATTGGGAATTCGTTTCCGTTTGAATAAACCCGTAAAGAGTCAAGATTTATTCAACTACCTCTCCCACCACGATCAAACATTAGAAACTACCCCACTGAACGAAACGAAGCAAACGATTCATGCGAGTCCCACGACTGAAAAAATAAAAATCCTAATCGCAGAGGACAATCCCTTGAACATGATGCTCAGTAAAACCATGCTTTCTCAACTGATGCCCAATAGCGAAATTTATGAAGCAAAAGATGGCCTAGAAGCTCTGGATCAATACAAACGTATTTCTCCTGACTTAATATTTATGGACGTACATATGCCAGAACTGGATGGCATTGAAGTTACCAAAAAAATTAGAGCGTTGGAAGTCAATCACAGTGACCATCTCCCCATCGTTGCTCTTACGGCAGGCGCATTAAAGGAAGAAAAAGAAAAGTGCCTTGCAGCAGGGATGGATGACTTTTTAACTAAACCACTGGAATTCAAAAAAATACAATCAGTACTGAATAAATTCTTTAATCAAGGTAAAAAGGCCAATGGTAACTTGCAAAATATTGATGTAAAAAGTGAAATCCATTTTGGATTTAGTGAACTAACTGATAGCATTGGGAATGATATGAAGATGGCTCAAAAATTAATTTCCATGTTCGTAACTGATATGCCTACTAGGCTAGACCAACTCGAACTAGCGTGCAATGAAATAGATGTAACCAACATAAAGGCAGTTGCTCATTCCATTACCGGTAGTTCTGCATCTATGCGTTGCAGTGTGTTAGCTGATATTGCAGAAAAAATAGAAGATACTACTAAATATAATTCCTTTGAGAACTTGGATATTCTTATTGCAGAACTTAAAGAGGAATGGGAAACTGTAAAGCATTTGTTGCTACAAAAAATAGAGCATTAAAGGCTAACTAATGAGCAATACCCATCTCAAAATTATTGCTCACTGGCCTGCTATCCTGCAGCACCATGTAGAACGTATCTCCTACCGTAGATGTAATTTCATATGGTATCGACAGCCTGCTAATAGATGTTAGATACATAGCTAATCACGCAGCAGAAACTACAACAATCTAAGTACTCTATGCTAGTTTAGATAAGCGAGTCAATTCGCTAGAAACAAGAACAACTCTCCACTGTAAAAGGCAAAACACACTTTTCTCTGATCAAGGAAATCAGCAAATTGGAGTATACTTTTTAGCCTCATCTCTTTCTCTAAGAGACACGTATCCGCTTTTATTGGCCGCTAACCACAAATAAGTTATTTCAGTTTATTACCTTCGAGCCAATAAAAATAAAGCAAAACCATGACCACTTGGATTGATATACCTACTAACTCAGACTTTAGCCTTTATAACTTGCCGTATGGCGTATTCATTCGTGACGAGAAACCTACTCCAGGAGTAGCCATTGGAGATAGCATCATCGACCTTAATGCCTGCGCAAAAGTTGGTCTGCTTGCAGATTTAGGTTTTGATACCTCGGTATTTGAAGCCGATGTACTCAATGATTTTATAGCATGCGGCAAAGATGCGTGGAGTTCGCTTCGCTCATACCTTACCGAACAGCTATCTACACAAGGGAAGCTATATGAATTTAGAGAAAAAGTTATTGTCTCTCGTATTGGCACTCAGATGTGTATGCCTGTGAAAGTAGGAGATTATACGGACTTCTACAGCAGCATAGAGCACGCGACTAATCTTGGAAAGCTTTTCAGACCAGATAGCGAACCATTATTACCCAACTGGAGACACATACCGGTAGGATATCATGGCAGAGCCAGTAGTATTATTATAAGTGGTACACCCATACATAGGCCAAGTGGACAGAGCAAAGCTCCTACTGCAGATGCGCCGAGTTTCGGTAAAAGTAAGCGATTAGATATCGAGCTAGAAATGGCCTATATCATAGGAAAAAATACAAATCTAGGAGAACCCATAAGTTTAGAACACGCAGAAGAGCACATCTTTGGAAAAGTAATATTCAATGATTGGAGTGCTCGAGATATTCAAGGTTGGGAGTACGTTCCACTGGGACCGTTTTTGGGTAAAAACTTTGCTTCTACTGTATCCCCATGGATTGTCACTATGGCCGCATTAGAGCCTTTCAGGTGTGAGAGCATCAAACAAGAACCTACTGTTTTACCTTATCTTCAGTACGAGGGCCAAAAGAATTTTGACATCAATTTAGAAGTCGGTATCACGCCAGAAGGCGATGAAGAGACCATCATAAGCGAGAGTAACTTCAAGTATATGTATTGGAATATGGCCCAACAATTGGCGCACCACACTGTAAATGGATGCAATGTAAATGTAGGAGACATGATGGCCAGTGGTACTATTTCTGGAAGAGACCAACATAGCTATGGCAGCATGATAGAGATCAGCCAAGGCGGGAAGAAGCCTATGGAGCTTAAAAACGGGAAAACACGTACCTTCTTAGAAGATGGTGACACCATCACAATCAGAGCCTACTGTGAAAAAGACGGAAAGCGAGTAGGTTTCGGTGAGTGCGTAGGTAAAATACTACCGTAAACTACTCCTCGAAATCTTCTTCGTTTACATCCTCTTCATTAAAGTCAATGTGTATTTTATCTACATTGGCACTGTCAAGAGGATTATCAGTAGAGTCTAAAAAAGATATTGGAGGAGCTATATAGTAGCAGATTAGGTCGACATCGTACCCCTCTGGTTGTTTGAATTTACCTCGGATAATCCCTGTCTTGCTATCGGCCAAACTCAGCTGTAAGTATCTTGCCACTAGAGGCAACCCTGTTCGTCCACCTTGCCCGTCTGCATTTTCAAAATGTATGCGCATATCTGCCCCTCCTACCCAAGCACCTGTTACAAGGTCATGCGTCACCCCCACATACCATCCATCTGCATAGTTATTAGACGTCCCCGTTTTGCCACCTATTTCATTGTTGCTACATACTCCATAATTGTACAATGCCTTGGACGTCCCTCCAGGCTCTTCAACTCCCCCACGCAGAAAATAGGTCATCGTATATGCCGTAGTCTCAGAAATCACGTGTTTACTACCAATGCTCTCTCTATAATCCTCTAGCATCTTACCCTCACTATCCTCTATGGTAGATATCCACCTTACTTTTTTGAGTTTACCATTGTTTACGAACACACCATATGCTTGGACGAGTTCAAAAAGCGAAACCTCGGAGGTACCCAAGGCTATACTCAGGTTATTTTCCAATTTACTCGTTATGCCCATATCATTGGCTAAATCTATGATGTTTGAAGAGCCCACCTTTTCTGCTAGCTGCACGCTAACTGTATTGATACTTTGAGCTAGAGCTCTTCGTAGCTTCACCGGTCTATAACTGAATCCCTTGCTCGAGTTCTGTGGCTCCCATACGCCAAGCTTACCGTCTATGGTGGTTTGATAACTCAATGGTTTATCAACTATCTCTTCGCACGCATCCATTCCCCCTTCTAAAGCAGCAGCGTATACCAGAGGCTTAAAAGTAGACCCAGGCTGTCTGCGTGACTGCCATACATGGTCATACTTAAAAAAATTCCAATTACTACCTCCTACCCAAGCGACTACTTCCCCTGTCTGTGGCCTTATAGAGACTAATCCACAATGCAGCTGCTGCATATCCGATTTTATCGAGTCTATAGGTGTCATAGTCACGTTCACTCGCTTTCCTCCATCAAAAATTTGAGTCGACGCTTTCGTATTCATCAGCCTCATCGCCTCCTCTTCTGATTTGCCTGCGGCTAAGTAGTTCTTGTACCTGGCGCTATTTTTAGCATATCGCTCTAGCTCTTTTTCGAGGATAGTCAGGTTCCCTTTTGGCGTATGTTTACGCTGTTCTGCTATCTTCTTATCGTACCAAAACCTACCTCCCAAGCTAGCGTTAAAATTAGCTTGTATTTTGCGCATACCTTCACTTGCCGACTGCTCAGCATATCGCTGTGCATGACTGTTTATCGTTGTGGTAATCTTTAGACCATCTCGATAAAGATTAATCTCATTCTCCTCGCACCATTCCTTCAGCTCCTTCGCCAATGTCATCCTAAAATAAGGCGCAAGACCTTCGTCTTTTACAATCTCCGTTATATTCAGTTTGAGTGGTTTCGATATTATTTTTTCTGCACTAGCAGAGTCTAAGTATGCATACTTTAGCATCTGAGAAATAACCACATTCCTTCTATCTAAGGCCCTTTCTGGATGATTCTTAGGGTTGTAATACGAGGTGCCCTTTAAAATGCCTACCAGTAGTGCCGACTCTTCAGGCAATAATTCTAGTGGAGTTTTGGAAAAATAGTATTCAGCAGCACTTTTGATTCCGTAGGCATTATTCCCGAAGGTTACCGTATTGAAATAATGTGTTAAAATCTCATTTTTAGTGAAAAAGAATTCCAGCTTAAAACCCGTAATCCATTCTTTTATCTTAGCCATGAGTGTCCCTACTAGAGGTATGTATCCAATGATTCCTCCGGCCCGATGCCCGCGAGTATTGTACAAGTTTTTAGCGAGCTGGTTAGTTATGGTACTTCCTCCACGAGTATTGCCACTCACTGTACTTGCTACTGCTGCTGTCATACCGTAAATATCCAATCCACTGTGGTCATAAAAACGGATATCTTCTGTAGCAATAAGTGCCTGTATAGTAGTGCTATCAATCTCCTCAAAACGAACAGGGCTTCGTTTCTCTACATAGTAAGTACCCACAAGTACTCCATCCGCACTATACACCTCAGAAACCAATGGTATCGGGGGTTTTCGTACATCCTCTATGCTGGGCATATAGCCATACAGCCATAAAAAATTAACCTCCACACTAGTCCAGAATAAGAGTAAACAGAGTAAAAATGTATATCCAACACTTCCTATCTTTTTCACTGCACTGTAAGACCTAAATGCACTTCTATTAAACATAGAAATAGACCATACTTTTAGCCACAAAAGCCTCAGCTTTTCCAATGCATCCCTTACTTGCTTAGGAAGTTTTTGATAATAATCAGATAGAAAGGTATTGATCAGTTGCAGCATAATTTAACACGAAATAATGGGTAAAATATACCCGAAAGTCAGACGAGATTACATAACAATAATTACAAGCGATAAAGAGCTTATAATCTGAATGTTACTAATCATTTGATATACGTTTTCTTCTAGGTCGAAGTGTTCTTTCCTTCTTCTCAGGCTCTTCTCCCGGCTTAGGGCGTGCCTCCTGCACACTAAGTGCGCGGTCATTTATCTTTCGCTTATTCAGACGTAAAATACACTTCTGACCCTCATAGCTGCTACTCATCATCACAAAACCATACCCCTTTGGTTTTTGATCATCCATGTCCTTGAGAATGATAACAGACTTTACTTCCCCATACTGTGCGAAGAGCTCTTTCAGCTCATCTTCAGTTATTTTGTAGTCAATATTGGAAACAAATAAGTTCATTGTACGAGATACTAAATAGTAATTTGGGTAGGTTTCTGTTTTAAAATGTCGTGCAATGCTGGTTCATTGCTGTAATTCTAAATCAAAAGTATTATTTACAAAACAAAGTTCTATACCACAGCTTGTTTATTTTTGCCCAACGGTCAAATGAAAAAGATAGCAAACTACATTAACGGCAAATTACAAGTTCCTTCTAGCGGCAAATACATAGACAACTATAATCCTGCCAAAGGGGAGGTCTATTCACTCATTCCAGACTCTGACCAAACAGATGTAGATCAAGCAATTGCAAGTGCTAAATCAGCATTTCCCGCTTGGGCCTCTCTTCGAAATACTGACCGATCTAAATGGTTAGAGAAAATATCACAAGGAATAGAAGCACGACTGGATGAGCTCGCCTTGGCAGAGAGTATCGATAATGGCAAGCCACTGTGGCTAGCTACCTCAGTAGATATACCACGAGCTAGGGATAATTTTAAATTTTATGCAACAGCAGTAATGCATTACGCCTCTGAAAGTCACCATACTGCAGATGGAGTCATTAACTACACCCTACGGAAACCCGTTGGTGTAGCCGCTTGTATTTCTCCTTGGAACCTACCCCTCTACCTCTTCTCTTGGAAAATAGCTCCTGCTCTAGCAGCAGGGAATACGGTAGTAGCCAAACCCTCTGAAATCACACCTATGACCGCATACCTTCTATCAGAAATATGTGAAGAAATAGGTTTGCCCGCTGGAGTACTCAATATCGTTCACGGATTAGGGTCCAGTACTGGTAACAGTATAATATCCAGTGATGACATCGATTTAGTCTCCTTCACAGGAGGAACATCTACGGGAGCTCATATAGCTAGTATAGTGGCACCTAAGTTTAAAAAAATGAGTTTAGAACTCGGCGGAAAGAATCCCGCGATTATTTTCAATGATTGCGATTTTGATGATATGCTAAAGACCACGCTAAATAGCTCATTTGCAAACCAAGGGCAGATATGCCTCTGTGGATCTCGGATTTTAGTACAGCGCGGTATCTATGATAGGTTTAAAGAGGCATTCATTACTAAGGTTAAAAAAATGAAAGTGGGCAACCCTATGGAAGACGATTCTCGCTTAGGAGCCATAGTCAGCAAACCTCATTATGAAAAAATACTGAGCTACATTGAAATCGCTAAATCTGAAGGCGGCAAAATACTCACAGGTGGAGAGGCTGTTCACCTGAGTGGTGAAAATAAAAACGGATGGTACATAGCACCTACCGTAGTAGAGGGCTTAGACCAGCAGTGTAGAACCAATCAGGAAGAAATATTTGGTCCTGTAGTTACTATTCAGCCTTTTGATACAGAAGAAGAAGCCATAGCTCTAGCGAATAGCACCGGATATGGACTAGCCGCCACAGTGTGGACCTCAAATCTACATACCGCTCACCGTGTAAGCGACAAGCTTAAAAGCGGCATTGTTTGGGTAAACTGCTGGTTGCTACGAGACTTGCGTACTCCTTTTGGAGGCATGAAAAATAGCGGTGTTGGCAGAGAAGGTGGTTGGGAAGCACTTAACTTTTTTACTGAGCCTAAAAATGTCTGCATTAAGTTTTAGGTAGTCTCAAGACCTAAAAACCCCTATATGCACAAAAAATGACCATAAATAGGGGAGGTAGTGGAAAACAACTCGACGATGACCTTCTATCTTGGCCCCTGGCATCTATCTTTGCCTACAGATACAAAGAAGATGGAGTTATCATATAACACACAACAAGAGAATATACGATTACCAGAATATGGACGTGGTATACAAGAAATGGTAGAGCACCTCAAACTAGAAAAAGACCGTGATAAACGTAACGTTCTAGCACATACCGTATTTAAGGTCATGGTTAATCTAAACCCTGAGATTAAAGAACAAAAGAACTACGAACAAACGGTATGGGACCATATGCACGAGATAGCCAACTATGAGTTGGACATTGACAATGACTACCCTGCCCCTGAACCAGCAGCTAAGGCTGAAAAACCAGAACACCTCGGATATAAAGGCGTACTAAGCAAGTACAGATACTATGGCCGTAATCTTTTAGAGATGATTACTGGAGCCAAGGATATGGAAGAAGGAGATTTAAGAACTATGTACATTAACTACATCGCTTCTTTTATGGTAAACTCATCTAAAGCTTGGAACGAAGAAGATCTCACCCCAGTGCAGGTAGTTCAGCACCTTGCAGACCTCTCCGACGGTAAACTTCAAGTAGCTCCCGACTCACTAGATATACATATCGAAAAAATACGCAGACCGAGCAACAATAGAAATAACAGGTCGAATAAAAGCAAGAATAGCAACAATAAAAAGAAGAACTTTAACCCAAAGTATAAGAAAAGATAAATGGGAACTTTTACTATAGAAGGTGGGCACAAACTAAAAGGCACACTTACTCCACAAGGAGCCAAAAATGAAGCATTACAAATACTCGCTGCTGTACTTCTTACTGCAGATGAGGTAGAACTTAAAAACATCCCAGAGATACGGGACATTCTACGCATGATAGAGCTCCTCAAAGGACTAGGAGTAAAGGTAGACCATAAAGGAAAAGGGCACTGGACTTTCAAAGCAGATGAGATTGACCTAGACTTTTTCCACACTGACGAGTTTAAGACTAAGGGAGCCGCAATACGAGGGTCTATAATGATTATAGGACCACTACTGGCTCGATTTGGCATAGGATATATACCGAGTCCAGGAGGAGACAAAATAGGCAGACGTAGGTTAGACACCCACTTCATTGGTTTCGAAAGTCTTGGCGCAGAGTTTATTTACAACAAAGAAACAGGATTCTATAAGGTAGAAGGTAAAAATCTAAAAGGCAGCTATATGCTCCTAGAAGAAGCCTCCGTGACAGGTACTGCCAATATACTTATGGCTGCGGTTATGGCTAAAGGAACTACCACCATTTACAATGCAGCATGTGAGCCATATCTGCAGCAACTAAGCAGAATGATAAACTCCATGGGCGGAAAGATTTCTGGTGTAGGTAGTAATATGCTGACTATTGAAGGAGTTGGTGAACTGGGAGGATGTACGCATACTATACTTCCAGATATGATAGAGATAGGGTCATTTATCAGTCTTGCAGCACTTACTCAGTCTGAGATTACCATCGAAAATTGCAGAGTAGATCAACTGGGAATCATCCCCAAAGTATTTAAGAAGCTTGGAGTACAATTTGTCATCAAAGATGACGATATTATCATTCCAGAAAACCGACACTACGAAATAGACAACTTCATAGACGGGAGTATGATGACCATAGCAGATGCTACCTGGCCAGGACTATCTCCTGATTTACTAAGTGTTATTTTAGTCATGTGCACCCAAGCCAAAGGAAATGTACTCATTCACCAAAAGATGTTTGAGAGTAGACTGTTTTTCGTAGACAGCTTGATAGACATGGGTGCTCAGATCATACTGTGCGATCCGCATAGAGCTACAGTAATGGGCCTAGACAGACGTGTGCCGCTTAAAGCCACCACGATGTCATCTCCGGATATACGGGCAGGAGTATCACTTCTCATAGCAGCTATGAGCGCAGAGGGCACAAGTACTATTCATAACATCGAACAAATTGACCGAGGGTATCAAGACATAGAGACCCGTCTAAATGCAATAGGAGCAAAAATTACACGTTCTTAAGTTATGATGCGATTTAAATTACTTTTAATTACCCTTATGCTGCTGGTAGTTATGGCATTTAAATCGGATCAGCAGGTCATCCATCCGGCGATAGGAGATCCCGCTCCTGATATAGCGCTCAAAAATCCACAAGGCGAAATAATGACACTTAAAAGCCTCAGAGGCAAGGTAGTTTTAGTTCATTTTTGGGCGAGCTGGTGCAGAAGTTGCCGTATAGAAAACCATGCTGTTCGCAGAGCCTATAGCCAGTATAAAGACAGTAGTTTTACTATAGGAGAGGGATTTGAAATCTACAGTGTAAGTTTAGATAGCGACTCTACCGTATGGCGAAAAGCCATAAAAAACGACCGCCTCGATTGGAAACATCACGTCTCTGATCTCAAAAAATGGGATAGCCCAGTAATAGAAAGCTACAATTTCAGATATCTTCCGCACAATGTGCTCATAGACTCCAAAGGAATCATAGTAGCCAAATCCCTATTAGGAGACCAGTTGCAAGCCTATTTATCTTCTCACGTGGCAGAGTAAGTGATGTCATATTGACACAAACCGCTGTGGCAATACTTTTGCACTTTGAGTACACGTATAAGTACATTAAAACGAGATGTCAGAAGAAACGAAAGAGCAAGAGGACAACGTAGATAATACGACCAACGAGACCACGCAAGATACTGAAAAAGAAACAGTTGAAGTACAAGAGCAAACTGCAGAAGAGAAGATAGCAGAGCTCAATGACAAATATTTACGACTGTATTCTGAGTTTGACAACTACAGAAAGCGTACATCTAAGGAGCGCATAGAACTTTTTAAAACAGCCGGACAGGATATTTTGACAGACTTACTTCCTGTCATGGATGATTTTGAGCGAGCGTTGCAAAACATGGACAAAAAAGGAGATGTGAAAACAATCCGAAAAGGAGTAGATTTAGTTTTCAATAAGTTTAAGTCTACTTTGGAAAATAAAGGGCTCAAGCACTTCAAGTCATTTGAGCAACCATTTGATCCAGAAATACACGAGGCTATTACTAAAATTCCTGCGCCGAATAAAAATCTAGTAGGTAAAGTAGTAGACGAAGTGGAGAAGGGATACATGCTCAATGAAAAAGTAATTAGGTACGCTAAAGTAGTAGTAGGACAATAATGGCAAAAAGAGATTTTTACGAAATATTAGGAGTCAGTAAAGACGCAACAGAAGCTGAGATAAAAAAAGCGTATCGAAAAAAAGCGATACAATTTCACCCGGATAAAAACCCCGATGACAAATCTGCCGAAGACAAGTTTAAAGAAGCGGCAGAAGCTTACGAAATTCTAAGTAATGCCGAGAAAAAACAACGCTATGACCAATACGGACATGCAGGCGTAGACGGTCAAGGTGGTTTCGGCGGCGGAGGAATGAATATGGATGACATATTCAGCCAATTCGGCGACATCTTCGGTGGCGGAGGAGGAGGCGGAAGTCCCTTCGAGAGTTTCTTTGGAGGCGGAGGCCGAGGAGGAGGAAGATCTAGACAAGCAGTAGGCTCTAATATCCGAATCAAACTAAAACTCAATCTAGAAGACATCACCAGTGGTGTAGAGAAAAAAATAAAGTACAAGAAAAAAGTAGTGGCCAAAGGAGTCACCTTTGATAATTGTGCTACGTGTGGCGGTAGAGGACAAGTGACACGCGTACAAAGTACTTTCTTAGGACAGATGCAGACAGCTAGTCCGTGCCCGACCTGTAGAGGAATGGGTAAGAAAGTGAAAAATGTACCCCCGGGGGCAGATGGCATGGGGCTCATCACTGAAGAAGTGACTACTACCATACAAATACCTGCAGGTGTAGCAGACGGAATGCAGCTCAATGTGCGTGGCAAAGGAAATGAAATGCCAGGCGGGGCAGCAGGAGACTTAATCGTACTAGTAGAAGAAACGAAACACGAAAATTTAGAAAGAGATGGGAATAATATCATCTTTAATCTGCACATAAGTTTCCCTCAAGCAGCTCTAGGCGCAGATGTAGAAGTACCTACAGTAAGCGGTAAAGCACGAATCAAAATAGAACCAGGGACTCCAAGTGGGAAAGTGCTGAGACTCCGTGGTAAAGGAATCCCGGATGTCAACGGATACGCTACCGGGGACCAACTTATTTATGTCAACGTATTTACACCTAAGAAGTTAAACTCAGAGGAAAAAGCGATGATGAAACAACTATTAGACTCCGAAAACTTCACTCCTGACCCAACTCAAGAGAAAGGTTTTTTTGATAAAATGAAGGATTTCTTTAACTAGGATTCTTTTAACTACCATTCTAAAGTCGTATCCATAATTATGGATACGACTTTTTTTTTGATTCAAAATGTAGCTGATGGATATGAAATGACATCTAACTTAAAAAACCTATTGCCTCTAACGCTAGCTAAAGTGTCAGGATAAATAGAACGGTGCGTATATCCGAGTATGAACAATAAGAACATATTTTTAAAAGCATTTGCTCTAGTAGCACTTTTTGCATCTGTGACTGTATTCGCGGCTTCAGCACTTTCTTGGAAAATAGATAAGACACACACAGGGATCAATTTCTCTATCAATCATTTCTTTTCTGCAGTCACAGGTAATTTTACTGACTACAGCGGTACGATTAATTTTGATGAAGCTAACTTAGAAGGGAGTTCGGTCTCATTTACCATACCGGTAAGTAGTATCAATACACAAGACGCTAAACGAGACAAGCACCTGCAGTCTGGAGACTTCTTTGACGCTAAAACATACCCAAGTATTACCTTCACATCTGATAAATTTCTAAAAGATGATGGAGTGCTAAAAGTAGTAGGTGACCTGACGATAAGAGATATCACTAAAAAAGTAGCCTTTCCTATAGAAATTAAAGGACGAATGGACCACCCAATGATGAAAAACACGGAACTCCTTGGTATAGCGATCACTACCAAAATAGATCGTACAAGTTTCGGAGTAGGAACAGGAAGCTGGGCCGCTACATCTGTAGTAGGTGACGAAGTATTGATCAATATCAATATGGAGCTGAACAGAAAGAAATAAAGAGTTAGTTTTCGGTTTATAAGAATGGGTGGCCAGTATGGTCGCCCATTCTTGTTACTATTCCTGCGGAATTCCTGAGTTGCACATATTTTTGTACATTATTCTTTTATTTAATTGGTATAACTTGCACTGTGTTTGTACCTCAAGACATTTTCTTTTTCTTGTTTACGTTGCTCTCAGAAATTTTGGGAACTGTAGGAGGATTTGGGTCATCTGTATTTTTCGTTCCTCTGGCTAATTTCTATTTTGACTTTCATACGGTATTGGGATTAACCGCGGTATTTCATGTAGCTAGTAATCTGAGTAAAATTGCCCTGTTCCGCAAAGGACTCGACAAAAAGATGCTTCTAAACATTGGTCTTCCTTCTGTTGTATTTGTGATTTTAGGCGGTATACTTTCTAAATACTTAGATACTCAAGTGTTGGAAATAATATTGGGAATTTTTCTTGTTTCGCTTAGTCTATTGTTTCTTATTAAGAAAAATTTAGTTGTAAAACCCGAGCCCAAAGAATCTATAATAGGCGGAAGTTTATCTGGTTTTGCAGCAGGAGTGCTAGGCACAGGTGGAGCTATCCGAGGGATTACCATGGCCGCTTTCAATATGGAGAAAAGCGCATTTATTGCTACGAGTGCGTTCATAGATTTCGGGATAGATATTACGCGGACTGTAGTCTATTATCAAAACGGCTATATCCATGCGCACGATATGAAGTATATTCCCATCTTGCTGGTGCTTGGGTTTGTAGGGACTTTCATAGGCAAGTACCTATTAAAATTTATACCCCAAGAAAAGTTTAAGCGATTTTCACTTGTCCTAATTTTACTGGTTGGCTTGGTTACCGTATCTAAAATTTGGCTAATGCCCTAGATAGTTAGACTCCTTTGCTAAAACAACTTCTCCAATAAATCATCCTCTACTGATTCCGCCAGTGTCACTTTCAGTTTGTCGTTGCGTTCCATCTCCCGTTTTATAGCGAATTGAGCATTTTCATTTCTAGCCCAACTACGTCTAGCTATTCCATTATTCACATCATAGAGCAGCATATTCTTCAGGCGTGCATCTGCTTCATCTGTGCCATCGAGTAACATCCCAAATCCACCGTTCATCACCTCGCCCCATCCTACTCCTCCTCCATTATGAATACTCACCCAAGTTGCTCCACGGAAACTATCTCCTATCACATTGTGTATGGCCATATCTGCCGTAAACTTGCTGCCATCGTATATGTTACTGGTTTCACGATAAGGTGAGTCAGTCCCGCTCACATCGTGATGATCTCTACCTAAAATGATCCCTCCACGCAGCTCACCCGAGGCTACTGCTTTATTAAATGCTTCGGCTATTTTGATACGTCCTTCACTATCTGCATAGAGTATGCGTGCTTGAGAACCGACTACCATTTGGTTTTCTCCAGCTTCCTCGATCCACTTGATGTTGTCCGCCATCTGCTGCTGTATCTCCTTAGGCGCAACAGCTTGTATTTTTTTCATTACGCTGGCAGCTATCTCATCTGTCTTTTTCAAGTCTTCTGGACTACCGCTGGCACATACCCATCGGAATGGCCCAAAACCATAGTCAAAACACATGGGTCCAAGAATATCTTGCACGTAGCTTGGGTACTTAAAGTCTATACCGTTGGGAGCCATAATATCTGCTCCAGCGCGACTACTTTCGAGTAAAAATGCGTTTCCATAATCGAAGAAGTAGGTACCTTTAGCCGTATTCCTATCCACAGCAGAAGCGTGCCTTCTCAGTGATTCGTATACTCGGTCTTTAAACTTTTCTGGCTCATTGGCCATCATCTCATTACTCTCCTCAAAACTCAATCCAGCAGGATAATACCCGCCTGCAAATGGATTGTGAAGTGACGTCTGATCACTTCCTACGTGTATGAAAATATCTTCATCTGCAAACCGTTCCCATACGTCCACTACATTACCTACGTATGCTATGCTTACTACCTCTTTACCTGCCTTTGCCTTACGGATACGAGTAACCAGCTCATCCGTATTGTCTATCAACTCATCTACCCATCCTTGGCTGTGTCTTTTATGAGCTGCTGCCACATTCACCTCTGCACATATCGTAATACAACCTGCGATATTCCCTGCTTTAGGTTGTGCTCCGCTCATACCCCCTAAACCTGCTGTGAGGAATATCTTTCCAGCCGGAGTATCCCCTTCTTCTAGTTTCATTCTAAAAGCATTCATCACCGTGATAGTAGTACCATGAACTATCCCTTGGGGACCGATGTACATAAAACTACCAGCCGTCATTTGACCGTATTGGGTTACGCCGAGGGCGTTGTACTTTTCCCAATCGTCTGGCTTACTGTAATTGGGAATCATCATGCCATTGGTCACTACTACGCGAGGAGCTTCCTTGCTACTAGGAAACAATCCCATGGGATGACCGCTATACATATGAAGCGTTTGCTCTTCAGTCATTTCACTTAAGTACTTCATAGTAAGCAGGTACTGTGCCCAGTTTTGAAAAACCGCTCCATTACCACCGTAAGTAATCAACTCTTCTGGATGTTGAGCAACCGCAGGGTCTAGATTATTCTGAATCATAAGCATAATACCAGCTGCTTGCGCACACTTAGCTGGATACTCACTTATAGGACGAGCGTACATCTTATACGTTGGCATAAAGCGGTACATATAGATCCTACCATACGTTTTTAACTCACTAGCAAACTCAGGCGCTAATTCTGCATGCCATTCTTTAGGGAAATAACGTAGTGCATTGCGGATAGCCAACACCTTTTCTTCTTTACTCAAAATATCTTTACGCTTCGGTGCACGCGTATTTTCACTCGAGGTTTCGCTCTCTGATCGAACTAACTCCGGTAATGTACTTGGTATTCCTTGGGCTATAAGTGATTTAAAATCCATCTGTGCTTTATTCATTTCTTACAAAGGTGCTGTTTGCTCACAGATTAACAAAGTCGGGAAAGAAATGATTACTTATTTCTTAATATAAAAAGATGAACACCTACTAAGTCTACCAAAAAAATAGCCATCGTAGTTGAGAAACCTTGTATTCTTACAGTTTAACTCATCAGCTCAAGTGAATAAGAAATGGTCTCCAAAAAAAATACACCGCCAAAAAATACAAAAGTCCACCACAATATATAGTATCCTTTACATTTCTTTCATTCATCTTTGCCGTTCCATGAGAAATCTTTTAGCAAGTTGCTTTGCTTTGCTTTCCTTGTCCTCCTTAGGACAAATCACATTCAAACCAGAAACCACAAAAAAAGGTGAATTCTACGCCCATTGGGGATGGAATCGAGAATGGTACAACAAGTCGGACATTCATTTTACAGGAGATAATTATGATTTCTATCTGCGTGACGTAGTGGCGAAGGATAAACCTGCTGAGTTTGACGCCAGCACATACTTTAGTCCTAAAAACGTAACTATACCTCAGTACAATTTCCGGATAGGCTATTACTTCAAAAACAATTACCACCTCTCCCTAGGCATAGACCACATGAAATACGTAGTGCAAAATGGCCAAACAGTAAAAATAGACGGCACTATAGACGAAGTAAACAACAGATACAATGGGGAGTATGATAATGATGACATTAAAATTCGCCCAGGATTCTTAGAAATGGAGCATACCGACGGACTCAACTACAGCAATGTAGAACTGGGTAGATTTGACAATCTCTGGCAGTATAAAAAAGTAACTCTGGCTGTGACCGAAGCAGTAGGAATCGGAGTGATGTATCCTAAATCTGACGTACACCTCTTTGGGAATGAACGTCACGATGAATTCCATGTCGCAGGCTTTGGTGCGAATGCACAAGTCGGATTAAACATGAAGTTCTGGAGGCACTTCTATATACAGTCTGAGTTCAGAGGAGGCTATGTAAATATGCCAAACATACGTACGACCTACAGTCAGGCAGACAATGCCAAACAGCAATTTTACTATGCGCAGTTCAACATTTTAGCAGGTGCTTTTTGGCACTTGAACAAAGGCTAATCTGAATCTTCTAGACTGAATAACTCCTCCATAGACTTTTCAAAGACCCTAGCAATTTTCAAGGACAATACGGTAGAAGGGACATATTTTCCACTTTCTATCGCATTAATGGTCTGCCGACTGACTCCTATCTGTTCAGCTAAATTCTGCTGAGTAATTCCTGAAATGGCCCGATGTACTTTAACCTTATTTTTCATTCGATAAAACCCCGTTTTTATAAAGTAAATAATGAAATCTAAGAATAAAAACGACCAAAAGAGTATAGGTGTTATAAAATACCACACTGAGGAAAGGCAATCCGTACACACTCAAAAAAGCAATTATCAGGAGTATAAAATGAACCAAGACGGACCACAAAAGTGCGTCCATTCGTATGCTCTGGATGAACTCATCCTCCACTTTTTCTTTGGAAAATATAACTAATAGCCCTCCGCTAATTAATACACAAGAGAAGAGCGTATAGCTTATATCCTGTTCACTCACGGTAAACCAGCTGCCATCTTCTAAACCAGCAGCACTAAAAATGCTAAACACATTAAAAGTGAACATTTCAGAATCTAAATCAAAAGCCACGTTTACAATAAAAAATAGAATAGATGCGATTAATAAAATCCAACCCACTTTCTTAAACGGGTTAGGTAACAATGGAATTCGTTTCATACGACAAAAGTAAAACAAACTTTACTTTTTGACAATTTTACTTTACATAAATAGGGTTTGATTACTCCTTTCAGGCAATCAAAAAATAGCTAGTCCCTCCATCCAGAAAGCTCCATCTTTTTTAAGAATTCATTTATCGACAAAAACTCAAATCACGTGTTTTGGGGCTAACTTTGTCTACCAATGAGCATCATTCAGATACAAGAAGTTTCTAAGTTTTACGCTGACCATACAGCGTTAGACAAAGTCTCTTTTGACGTTCCCAAGGGGTGCATCTTTGGGCTCCTAGGCCCAAATGGTGCAGGCAAGACCTCCCTTATCCGCATTATCAATCAAATTACCGCTCCCGATGAAGGACAAATTCTCTTCCAAGGCAAACCACTTACAAAGGACCACATCAAGCAGATAGGTTACCTCCCAGAGGAGCGTGGACTCTATAAGAAAATGACGGTTTATGATCAGTTGATGTACTTTGCGCGACTGCGTGGAATGGAAATTCCCGCAGCCAAGAAAACCATTCATGCATGGCTAGAAAAATTTGAGGCTACGACATGGAAGAAAAAGAAAATAGAAGAACTTAGTAAAGGTATGCAGCAGAAGATACAGTTCATCGTTACTGTAATGCACAATCCTGACTTTATCATTTTGGATGAACCATTTACTGGGTTTGACCCTAAGAATACCCAACTGATAAAAGACGAGATAGAAAACCTACGTAATCAGGGCGCGAGCATAATGCTAAGCACACACCGTATGGAAAATGTAGAAGCCATTTGTGATAATGTAGTGCTGCTGAACAAGGCCAATGTAGTAGCCAAGGGCACCGTAATGGATGTGCGCAATAGTTTGAAAGACAACACCTATTCATTAACGTATAAAGGAGAGATAAATCCTACTGGATTTAAGGACATTGTCATAAAAACCCAAGAACAAAAAGACGGAAATACAACCCTGCACTTTACCTATAACGACAAGCCAAACATCCAACTATTCAATAACCCTTCTATTGAAATAAGTGAATACAGAGAGGTGATACCGAGTATGCAGGAAGTATTTTTAACCCTAACAGATAACAGTCATGAATAATATAGGAATCATCACAGGAAGAGAATATTTTACCCGTGTAAAAAAGAAGAGTTTCATACTCATGACGCTGCTTACTCCACTACTTATCACGGCTTTTTATGGCATCATTATTTGGGTAAGTGTAGGACAAAGTAGCACAGTAGAAAATCAGAACATTGTAGTAGTAGACCACTCTGGGATTTTCATGAATAAGCTAGAAGCTCCTGAGAGTGTTGTATTTATTCCACAAGAATACTATAGCGCTGATCAGCTCATAGTCTCCGATTCTATAGACGCTGTAGTAACTGTGCCAAATGGGTATACCATAGACCATCCCCTGGAGCTTAAGTACGAGAGCATGAGTAGCCTAAGCGTCAGTAACAGTAGCAGAATCGAACGCGCATTTAAGGATGTAGTGCGCGACCAAAAACTAACAAAATTAGGCGTAGACCAAACGACCATAGACAGCCTACAGACCAACGTTATTCTAAGACAAGTGAAAGTAGACGAAGATGGCAGCACTTCTGCCAGCAATATCGGCGTAAATACGGGTCTTGGCATGGCACTTGCTTTTATGATTTACTTCTTCATCTTCCTGTACGGTGTCCAAGTGATGAAGGGTGTGATAGAAGAGAAGACAAACCGGATAGTAGAGCTTATAGTAAGCACCGTTAAACCCTTCCAACTGATGATGGGGAAAGTACTCGGCATAGCTTTAGTAGGACTCACACAACTTACCATATGGATAGTGCTCACTAGCATACTCTCAGGTGTAGTAGGCTTAATCATAGGACTCAACATGGGACACATGCAAGAATTGCAAACCGCAGCAAATAATCCTGCGATGGCTAACGTAGATATGCACCAACTCCAATTTGTATCTGACTTTTTAGCCTTACCTCTCGCAAAAATATTTGGGATATTCCTATTCTTCTTTATGGGTGGATACTTATTCTACGGAGCACTTTTTGCCGCTATAGGAAGTGCAGTAGATAGCGAGACTGATACGCAACAATTCATGTTACCGATTACCATGCCACTTGTATTTTCTATAGCGGTATCGTTCTCTATCGTCATAGGTGACCCAAATGGCACACTGGCCACTTGGATGAGCATTATACCACTTACTTCGCCGGTAACTATGATGGTAAGACTACCCTTTGGTCCACCTGACTGGCAAGTTTATCTTTCTATGGCCGTAATGCTATTATCTATTATCGCTGCCATAGCGGTAGCCGGAAAAATATACCGTACAGGCATACTCATGTACGGCAAAAAAGTGAGTTATAAAGAACTGGCAAAATGGCTTTTCTATAAAAATTAAGTAACTTAGCAGAACTTATGCGACACAGTATATTCACACTATTTATTATCAGTACGAGTGCCTTTGCTCAGGTAGACTCATTCCCGTACTTTGCCAATCATACCAATGACATTTCGTGTATCACTTTTAGTCCAGACGCTAAATACGTCATCACTGGAAGTTGGGATAACACGGCGGTAGTCCATAAAAACGACTCTACTGGTGAGGCCGTTCAAACCATCTCCGACTTCCGGGGGGCAGTAAATACTATGGCTTTTAGCAGAGATGGGCATCGACTTATCATAGGTGGACAAGATGGAATATTAAATTTCTATGATTTCAATGACTCTTTTTTTCAAGTGGTAACAGCAGATACCGCTTTTCAACTGGAAAATACACAAATCAATAAACTCATATATGGTCCTGGCATGCGCACTATTTTCAGTGCAAACGACAATGGTAAATTCATTACGTTGGACCTAGTGAAAGAGAAAATGATACCAATCAACGGCACCAAATCTATCACAGCAGCAGCTGTAGCCATAGATCGCATGAGCTATTTTATAGCGGTAGACGGTAGTCCTATCATTAATCAATTTGACATTTTCGGTAAACTGCTCAACACCTTTGAAGGACATAGCAATGAAATCACAGATTTACTAGTAACCGTAGACCGTAAATACCTTATATCAAGCTCAAAGGACAAGACCATACGCATTTGGGACATTGCGAATGTTAAAGAAATACACGCTTTCAAAGAGCATACGTGGTCAGTAACCGATATTGATATGGACGCTTTTGGACTATATCTAGTTAGCTCAAGCTTAGACGGCACTGTAAACTTGTATAACCTCAAAGAGAAGAAGCGAATAGCACAGTATACCTTGGAAGGGTATAAAATTAATGCATTGGCGCTATCGCCAAACAATACGAGTATTGCAGCAGCGGCTCAGCCTGATGGCGTTTCCAACCCTGCAGGTTTTTTCGCCATAGAAACGGGAATTCCTCCCCGCAAAATAGTGCTTCCAAAAAAAATGAACCTACAGGCATTGAAAGACGCGAATAAAAAGCGAGCTCAAAAAATCAAACATAAGAAAAAATCAGAAACGAACGAAAGCAGCGATTCTAAAACAACAAAGAGCGAGGCTTCCACTGCACCAAAAAAACAGATTATAAATAAAACCGAACAAGTAACTGTAACGTTAGAAGACAATGAGTAAAGAGATATTAAACAGCAGCAAAGCTCCAGAGCCAGTAGGCGCATATCCACACGCCCGTAGAGTAGGAAACCTGCTATTCCTTAGCGGAGTAGGACCTCGTGAACGCGGAACTAAAAAAATACCTGGAGTAGAACTCAATGAAGATGGCACAATAGCCAACTATGACATAGAAGCCCAGTGCCATTCCGTTTTTAATAATATAAAGAACATACTAGAAGATAGTGGAAGCAGTTGGGATAATATAGTAGACGTCACTGTATTCCTTACCAATATGAAAAATGATTTCAAAACGTACAACAGACTATACGCAGAGTATTTCAAAGACAATCAGCCGTGCAGAACTACACTGGAAATAAACTGCCTACCCACGCCTATCGGAATAGAGCTGAAGGTCATAGCGACGATATAACTATTCGTTCAGTCTTCTGTAAATTTGCTGTTGCAAATCTCTCAGACTGGGAAAAGGCAATAAATAAGAAAAGCTAAGTCATATGACTTAGCTTTTCTTATTTAGTTAAACGCACGTCAAACTTAATTTTTACCAGTTAGTGGATTCCAAATTTAGTTCTTGAAATTTGTTACCCTTGTTGACGCTTATATCACGGCCTCATCCAACGACTTTTCTGTAGCTGCATTCACCGGCACTACGGGTAGTCTAAACTCATTTTTACAGACACCCATTTTAGCAAGCACATACTTTACTCCTCCTGGATTACCGTCCATGAAAATAGCTTTCATCATAGGCAGCAGTTTGTAGTGTATTTTCTTTGCATTCAAAAAATCTCCTTCTAAAGCGTAGTTTACCATCTGACTAAACTCTTTTGGATATGCATTACCAATTACTGAGATAACACCTTGCATACCTGCTGCGATGTAAGGCAATGTATAGTTATCATCACCACTGATCACACCAAATCCTTCAAGAGCTCCAGTTATCACATCCATACATACATCTAGACTACCACTAGCCTCTTTGGTACATACGATATTGGGTAATGCTGCTATTCTTAGCGTAGTATCTGCACTTACTAAAGAACCTGTTCTGCCTGGCACATTGTACATAATCACGGGAAGTGGCGTTGCATCACTTACCGCTTTGTAGTGTTGGTAGATCCCCTCTTGGCTAGGCTTATTGTAGTATGGACTTACGCTCAATATCCCGTCTACACCTGCTAAGTTCTCTGATTTCAATCTGTCTACCACAGCTGCAGTACTATTCCCTCCTATCCCAAAAACGATAGGTAGTCTTCCTGCATTTACTTCTTTTACTTTTTGAAGCACTTGTTGCTGCTCCTCGTTACTAATGGTAGGATTCTCTCCCGTCGTACCCATTACCACAAGGTAGTGTACTCCACCAGTTATGAGGTGGTTGGTTAGTTTTTCTAACCCTAAATAGTCTATGCTTCCATCTGCGTTGAAAGGAGTAACCATTGCTACGCCTAGTCCTTTAAATTTATTCATTACTTGATGTATTTTTTTATTTCATTAAACAGTTCATCGCCACTTTCTGCGTGGCTTTTTATCATAAAGTCTTGAGAAAACGGGTATTCCTCAAAGTGCTTTCCTATGCGTATTTTAGCATTGGAATAGGTAGAAATGGCTTGTAGCTCATTACTCCCTAGCTGGTCTAAGTTTATCAAAAAATCAAATTTTTTACCGATAAAATTAGATACTACAGCCTTCTTAGGCAGTTTCCAAAATGTGAGATCATTCAGGCAGAAATACTCTTCTTTAATTGTAGGGGTGTGATCATCCAACTTTTTTTCTGCTATAAAGCCCAACGTCATCACATTCTTGCCGACCGATTCAAAGTGGTGGACTACCTTATTGAGTAACTGAATAGAAGTCTTCTTGACATCATAGACTACACCCACCTCTCTGGCACATTGCAGCGTCTGCAATGCTTCGCTTTTATCCATCTGCTTGTGCTTTGCGAGCAGCTTTTTACCTATATTTTGTCTGAAACTTGCCAATGGAACGAAGGTAATTATATTCTAACTAAATCATCTCTGCAAACTCGTCCTCTGTAATCATTCGAATTCCTAATTTTTCCGCTTTCTCTTTTTTTGCAGGCCCCATACTTTCTCCTGCTACTATAAAGTCAGTTGACTTAGAAATAGAACTTACATTTTTGCCCCCATTGTCTTCAATAAGCTGTTTTAGTTCATTCCGGCTAAAGCGAGTAAACACTCCACTTACTACTATTTTAGCTCCTTCTAATGCATTGCTGGCCAGTTCTTTTTCTACTACTTCAAACTGTAATCCAGCCACCTGCAGTTGGGCTATTTCTTCCCTATTTGCAGCTATGCCAAAGTAGTCTATTACGCTCTTGGCTATCACGCTTCCAATCTCTTCCACTGCATTGAGTGTCTCGACGTCTGCAGCCATCAGTGCGTCTATATTCTTGAAATGAAAAGCTAGTTTTTTAGCAACTGTTTCTCCTACAAACCGAATTCCAAGACCAAACAGCACTCTCTCAAATGGCTGATTTTTAGAAGATTCTAAACCAGTTATAATATTTTCTACCGTTCGTTCTTTGAAACTAACTATACGCTCATCTCCAGTATCTTCGTTTACTATAGCTTTGCTCAGGCCTAGCAAATCTTCGCTTTTTAGTTTATAAAGATCTGCTGCTCGATGCACTAATCCTGATTGGTATAACACATCTATCTTCCCTTCGCCTAAACTCGCCACATCCATGGCCTTACGACTAATGAAATGCTCGATTCTCCCTTTTACTTGTGGTGGGCAACTCTGTGTATTGGTGCAGCGAAAAACTGCGTCGCCATCTGGTCGCTCTAAGATAGTATCGCACTCTGGGCAAGTGGTAGTAAATTTCGTAGGCTGACTATCTGCATCGCGATTACTCGCATCTACTTCTACTATTTTTGGGATGATTTCTCCTCCTTTTTCTACAAAAACCGTATCTCCTACGCGTATATCTAGCTGCGCTATAAAATCAGCATTGTGCAGACTAGCCCGTTTCACAGTAGTGCCAAGAAGCTGCATTGGCTCCAGATTTGCCACAGGCGTCACTGCTCCTGTGCGCCCTACTTGATAACTGATGCTTAGCAGTTTACTCTCTGCTCGCTCCGTCTCAAACTTATAGGACATCGCCCATCGCGGAAACTTACTGGTAAATCCCATCTCTTGCTGCTGTAAGCGACTGTTTACCTTAATCACCACTCCGTCTATCTCAAAACTTAGGTTTTTTCGCTCTGTTTCCCAGTATTCTATGAATTTCCATACCTCTTCTATGGTATCGCATAACTTAGTAGCGTCATTCACAGGAAGGCCGTAGCTTTTCATGCGCTGCAGACTGTCCCAATGATCCAGCTCTTCTTTGCCGTGCTCTGCCAGTTGATACAGAAACCCGTCCAGTGGTCGCTTAGCTACCTCGGCACTGTCTTGAAGCTTAATAGTTCCCGCGGCTGTATTCCTTGGATTTTTATACAAGTCCTCTCCATTCTTAGCTCGATCTTCATTTAGCCTAGTAAAGGCCGCTTTGTGCATAAAAATCTCGCCACGTACCTCTAAGTTTGGAGGATAATTACCCGAGAGAAGATGAGGAACTGACCGAATGGTTTTCACATTCGCCGTCACATCATCGCCTTTTGTTCCATCCCCGCGAGTAATCGCTTGTTCAAGCTTACCGTTAATATACCTGAGTGCTATCGCAAACCCATCAAACTTTAGCTCGGCAGTATACTGGTATTCATTCCCTCCATTGAGTTTTGTCACTCGCGTATCAAAGTCGAGTAGCTCTTCTTTGTTGTACGTATTCCCTAAACTCAACATTCGGCTACTGTGCGGCACGGTATTGAAATTTTTTGTTACATCGCCTCCGACCTGCTGAGTAGGACTATTCGGGTCTGCATACTGAGGGAAAGCCGCTTCAAGCTTCTCTAACTCTTTGAGTTTCATATCAAACTCTCGATCTGATATCGTGGACTGAGCGAGTACATAGTACTCATGATTGTACTTTTTGAGCTCTGCTGTTAATTGCTTTATTTTGGCTTGGGTAGACACTGCAGCGAAGGTACGAAAGACCATCTGATGTATTTATCCTTAAAAGCCCACAAAATATGGGCATAAAAAAGCCTCCCAAATTCATAAAGAGGCTATTAAACCTGTTGGAACAGCGATAAAACCTAACTTAGGAGAAATAAATATTGACGTAAAAATTGGACTTAATCCTTCAAATTGATTTTCAATGCCGGGACCAACTTATTATTTGTAACTAGCTGTAAATTGATTAGTAAAGGGTATTTTAGAGGTCAAGTGAAACATTTTTTTCTAAATTTCAAGACTCGAACTGAGGTCTAAACAAGTTGTCCGCAGTATGTTATTTACTAATTACATCGGTATAACAATTAATACTAATTACTCAATGTGATGAAGTTAATTTGTGCTTACCATCAAACATACCCCTAATTTCCAACTACAGCAATAACTAATCTATCAAAGAGCCTGTCTTTGAAGTATCTACGGTTTAGTTTATAGCAAAATTCATTCAGATATAATTGAAGATACTCTTGATTTATTCTGTGATATACGCCTAACAAAGTACGTTTGAGATTAGCAAATGCACGTACCTGTAAGCTCCCAAAAAATTAGTATTGTTAAAAAGTCTAAGAAAGTAATTAAATTTAATAGCACAAAAAATGAGAAAGAGTAAGTTTACACCGCATCAGATTGCGAGGATTTTAAAGGAGTTTGAAGCAGGTAAGAGTTCAGAAGAGAAGCAAAGAGCACGGTATAAGTAAGGCTTCGTTTTATAAGTGGCGGGAACGATATGCCGAGATGAGTGGCAAAGAGCTCAAACGGATAAAAGAATTAGAGGACGAGAACAGGAAGCTAAAGCAGACATGAGCAGCTATACACACTTGTATACCTAACTAAAACCAAGTACACCTTTAGCCGATGCAGAGACAAAACTGGAGAGCCCTTCTATCAATGCTAAAGTCTTTCTAACTAACTACACCGCTACCGATGTAGGACAAGGATTTATGGAGTACCGTATTCCGCTTGTTGATTTTATGGAATTAGACGTCTCACAAATTTCTATTCCTTTTGCCATATGGAACCCAAAAGATGTAGACGACAATTTTGCCGTTTCTACCGTACTTATTGATAATCTACATTTTGGCAATTAGTAGACTTTATCGGTAAACAGAATACAGGGATAAACTAATATATTTGAAGTATGATAAGAGTACTTACAGCTTTAGTAGTAATGAGTTCAATCCTAAATGGCTGCAAAAATGAGGTAGCTGTCATAACTGCGCAGGACCTGCCTCAGGCTATTACCTCAAACGCCATAGTTACTGATAGTACCGTAATATTGACTGGGGAGGTTACTTTCACTGGTGGTGACAATACTACATCCAGAGGTATCTGTTGGAGTGAAAGCCCCAACCCCACTTCGAATGATCAGTTTTACCAGGATAATATTAGGGGTCTAGGTGCTTTTAGTATTGATGTATTTGCGGAACTTAAACCGAACACAACTTATTATGCTAGAGCATTTGCTGAAAACTCCGTAGGCAAAATATACGTAAACGAGATTAGTTTTAACACTGGATATTTTAATCCAAAAGGTGCATTTATAAACTCCAGAGGTTGCCTTGAATGCGAAGAATATCGAGTTGGAGACCGCTTTGAGTTAGGAGGAACTGAATATACTGTTGCAGATAGGGATATGCTTGATAATGCAATAGCCAACGGCATAGACATAACAAAATACTGTACCTCTATGGTTACTGATATGCAAAATATGTTTAGTAGTAATAAAGAATTCAACCAAGACATTAGTAATTGGGATGTGAGTAAGGTAAATTTTATGAATGGAATGTTTTATGAAGCTAGTGCGTTTAACCAAAATATTGGCAATTGGGACGTAAGTAGCGTGACCAATATGTCCTATATGTTTACAAGTGCTCGAAGCTTTAACCAAGATATTAGCGATTGGGATGTGAGTAAAGTTACTAATATGGCTTGGATGTTTGGTGACGCTAACGCTTTTAGTCATAATATCGGCAATTGGGATGTAAGTAAGGTTACGAATATGCAATATATGTTTAGTTACGCTATTTCTTTTAATCAAAATATTAGCAGATGGGATGTTAGAATGGTTACCGATATGGACGGCATGTTTAATTACACTCCTACTTTTAATCAAGATTTAACTCAATGGTGTGTGTCTAATATTGATAGAGAGCCTTATAGATTCTCTTCCGAAAGCGGACTTACATCTGCAAATCATCCCGTATGGGGCACTTGTCCTTAAGGACAAATGCCCCTTTAAATATATTATGCCTCTTCTTCTTAAGGGCTTATGCCATCTAATTTCCAAATTCCCTCTAATTAGGTAAATATCTATAGTTGACGTTTATAGATATGACAAATAATAGTGTAATAATATACGGTGGAAGACATAAAGATACAGCTAACAAATCAGCAGCAAGGCTTTTACAGAGCTCTTAGAGGATAACATACAACGTACAGGAACGATATGATAAAGTCGCAGAAAAGAACTCTGAGAAGGCATTGGAACTAATCTTAAAGATATAAGAGTTTGCTTTACGTAAGCTAATATCTAATGGATCAGCTATTCCTTTTTCTGCTTGGATGTTCCAGTTACAGCTTGTTCCTTTTTTTGTAAAGTTTTTTTCTCCAGATTTAGATGGGCATCTGCAGCTTCTATTAATTCATTATTTCAGGAGTATATACACTTTTACAACAAAGAAAGAAGACATCCCAAAATGGGAGATACTGTACCAAAAGAAAGATATTCAACAGAAAGCAAACCAACTAAAAGTAACTTTGGATGATAATGTCCTAATAATGGTAATTAACATATACCTGCCGCATAATCTTATAAAAGAGCTTTAGTCATATTTGTCCAGGCGAGTACGCGAGAACTCCTCAGTTAAACGATAATCTAGTCGTGAAACGTCATTAATTAAATGTGAATTAAAACGAAAGAAACTAAATAAAAATTAAATTTGTCTAATGTACAGGCTCATTTTAATTTTGATTCCTTTAAATCTTTTTGGACAGTCCCCTTTAACATCAGGATTTTTTAATTATGAACTTACAGATAGATATGAAATACTAAGTGATACTATAAATAACAACATTTTTAGTGCTGTAAAGCCATTCAGCAGAAAAGCAGTTGTACAATTTGCCAATACTATAAAGCCATTGAGTAAAGTTGATGAGTTTAATAAAAGTTATTTATTGACAGATAATTTCATATACAGTCAGTTTAAAAAAACACACAAACCGACTTTAAATAAAAAGAAGATATTTAGTGTTGAGAATTCACTTCTATTGGTAAACAGAAGTGATATTAAATTAACTCTCAATCCTATACTAGGTTTAGATATTGCTTTTGATAAAAATGATACATTAAATATATATAGAAATAGTAGGGGTATTGAATTACGAGGGTTGATTGGTGAAAAGGTGGGATTTTATTCTCGAATTATTGAAAATCAAGTAAGATTTCCTAATTATACAAGACGTAAAAACATTAATTCTGGTGTAGTAAATGGCTCAACTTTATTTAAAACAATCAATCCATATTCAAGAGATTTTTTCAATGCATCGGGATATGTTGTTTTCGCACCAGTTGATGAAATAAATATTCAATTTGGACAGGACAATAATTCTATTGGAAATGGTTA
>ENA-OUOG01001405-OUOG01001405.1-marine-metagenome-genome-assembly--contig:-NODE-1405-length-28092-cov-4.233268_pt1 | contig 28092 bp, 26 predicted proteins | sample MGYA00248635_ERZ508505 | MGnify/ENA primary metagenome ERZ508505 (study PRJEB26176, sample SAMN06267871) | marine metagenome | isolation source: Saanich Inlet, British Columbia, Canada | place: Pacific...
AAGGTGCTATTTATTGTAGGCACAATGAACTCTTGGTAGAAGTTCATTTCCCATGCAACCACGGCACGCGTAGGCTCGTCGGCCCAAAGCGGCATCAAACCTAAATTGGCAAAGTAAGCCGGAATCACCAGCAACCAGGGTAGCCAAGTCCAAATTTTAGATGCATCTTTCATTTCAAGCGTTTTGGCGAAATTAGACGAAATTTTTGGAACCCTATATGAAGCCTTTCCGATTCAAGAAATTTAGTATCGAGCATAATCAATCCGCCATGAAGGTGGGTACGGACGGACTCCTTCTTGGTGCCTGGGCCGTTCTTCAGAACAACGGCAACAGCGAAATCCACGATGTTGGTTCGGGTACAGGCCTTATCGGCCTGATGTTGGCTCAACGATTTTCAAGGGCAAAGATCGTAGGTTTCGAAATCGAGGAAGCATCGGCCCGTGAGGGCCAGAGAAATTTCGATAATGCCCCCTTTGCGAATGAACGGAAAGTCGTACTTGGCGACTGGACAAAGACAAGACAGACCCAAAACGTCGCTGACCTGATTGTAAGCAATCCACCCTTTTTTGCTTCTCGACATATTTTAGAAGATTCGGCAAGGCAAATAGCACGGCAAGAAGGAAGCCTGCTTATTTCTGATTTAATTAGCCATGCTTTTGAGCGCACCACAACTTCCGGTTCATTAGCGGTGGTTCTACCATCGGACCGCGAAGACGAAGCAAACATTATCGCCCAAAAAACGGGTTGGCATTTATGGAGGAAGATGAAGGTGCGAAGAAGTGCAAATCACCCCTTTAAACGAGTGCTGATCCAATGGAATAAACGCCCAATGGAAATTGAGGAAAAATCTTTAACTCTGTTTGAAGACAAGGAATGGACCGCGGCTTACAAGCAATTAACGGGCGAATTTCACCTGTGATTAGTAACCTGAATACGGTACTGCTTCTTCGGAAAACTGAATCCCGAATTCCGCCAATTCACGGAGCATAGGCTCATAAATTTCACGACTCACTGGGATTTGAACGCCCGGAGTACTAATGGTGCCTTCAAGAATATGACGGACCGCTATACCCACTGGAAGTCCGACCGTCTTAGCCATGGCCGTCCGATCTGCATCATCGCCCATACAAACCATGTGGCTATTCGTTTGGTACGTTTCACCATTCAATCGATAGCCCAATTTATGGACCATGACAACCATATCACGATCTGTCGCATTGAGTGACCATTTCCGCTCTAAAATGACTTGTAAAACCTGCGCAGGCGTTAGGTTGTCTTTACCAATCGGGATCGATTCAAATAAATCGAGCCAAGTTAATTTGTCCATTAATGCATCATCTTGGTCTATTTTGAGATAATGCATAAGTTTTAATTCCACCGAGTCATTCTGGTTATAGGCCAAGAAAGTATTGGTGAATTCTCTAAAGGTCATTTCCTTAGTTCCCTCTAAAACATAGGAGTCATCCGTCATACCGAGCTTCACAAAGGTATCCCAAGCCCTACAAAATCCGGGGCGTCGCAAGGTTCCTCGATACAAGGTAGGAACATCTTGCAGGCCGTAGACCGAACGATACTTTAAAGAATCACGGTTCGCATAGGCTTCGAACTTCCCAAAATCACCGATATTCATATACTCGGTTCTTCGGAACAATTGATGGTAAGGAATGAACTTATATTTCCCTTCTTGCTTGAACTTAACGGCTCCAGATCCGCCCGCAAGCACTACGTTTCTCGGGTTCCATGTAAACTTGTAATTCCAGGGGTTGTCGTCTGAATCCGGCGCTATGAGTCCGCCCGTAAACGATTCAAACAAGAGAATCTCACCGCCTTTCTCGCGGACATCATCGAGCATTTTCATGGCACTTAAATGGTCTATACCCGGGTCCACCCCTATTTCATTGATGAGTATAACGCCCTTTTCTTTTGCCTCTTCATCAAGCGCCTTCATTTCATCACTTATGTAGGACGCCGTGACCATATGCACACCGAATTCAATGCAGTCTTTGGCTACAGGAACGTGCATATGCGCCGGAAGCATACTGATTACAATGGCGCTTTTCTCGATTAAGGCCCTTCGGGCCGATGCGTCTTGAACGTCGAACGAACATGCTTCGGCCGAGGGGTGACCGTTAATTTTTCCTTCTGCTAAAGCGATATCGCGGTCGGCAACAACCACTTTCCACTGATTTTTTTCAGCGTGACTTAACAAATATTCAATTAGAATTATGGTAGAGCGCCCTGCTCCGATCAGCGTAATTTGTTTCATGCCGACGAAGTTATAAGATTTTAAGAAGGGTACAATCGACCCTAGCTTCAATTGTAACCGCTTTTTCAACAGTTGACCAACACGTAATTGGCTTGTCACCTTTTTGATAAGATCTCATTCCATCGTACTTTCCCCGAAATTGTAGGAACACATGAAACGCTTTTTAATTGGAGCCAGCATATTTGGTGCAACGGGAGTTTTATTAGGAGCCATTGGAGCTCACGCCCTAGAGAACGTACTTACGGCTAATTCTCTAGCCTCGTTTCAAACGGGAGTTCGCTATCAACTCTTTCACGCACTGGCAATCATTGCCTGGATAGGCGTTAATGACCGCGTTTCAGATAATTCATTGAAGTGGGGACTCTCACTCATGAGTTGGGGGACCGTACTCTTTAGTTCCAGCATCTACCTATTGGCTACTCGGTCTGCGACCGAATGGGATCATCTTTCCTTTTTAGGGCCAATTACGCCTGTAGGTGGACTCCTGCTAATTACGGGCTGGATATTCCTTCTGGCGGGAGTGCTGAAAGGACGGGCTTAGTGTTACAATTACACCTTTTCAATCGAAAAAGTTCGGAAGAAATCTTTCGGTTTTCGAATCATAATGGCCTAAATTTGTCCATTAACTTGTGAAACCAACACCTTCAATTATGACGGAAAAGGGAAGAAAAGCGGACAATGCAAGTGTTGCTGACTACGGTATTAAAGATGCAACCGCTCACTGGAACCTCGACCCTCAAACACTAGCGGACATATCGGTTGAAAAAGAAATGGCTTCTGTAACGAATACGGGAGCCATTACTGTTGATACTGGTGAGTTTACGGGGCGTTCTCCAAAAGATCGATTTATTGTAAAAGACGATATTACTGAAGATGCTATTTGGTGGGGTGGAATCAATATTCCATTTGCACAAGAAGACTTCGACAAACTTTATGACAAGGTGGTAGCCTACCTCTCTGGAAAGGAGATATACGTTCGCGATGCATTCGCGTGCGCTGATCCTACGTACAGAACTAATATCCGCGCAGTTACTGAATACCCTTGGTCAAACATGTTCGTTTATAACATGTTTTTACGTCCGACTGAAGAAGAAATCAACAGTTTTGATCCGGAATGGTTAGTAATCAATGCCCCTGGATTCATGGCGAATCCCGAAGTTGACAAAACGCGTCAGCACAATTTCGCCATTCTCAATTTCACCAAGAAAATTGCATTGGTTGGTGGAACTGGTTATACTGGTGAAATCAAGAAAGGAATCTTTTCGGCCCTCAACTTTATTTTACCTCATCAAAAGAACACGCTCTCCATGCACTGTTCTGCCAATGTGGGTAAAGAAGGCGATACAGCGATCTTTTTCGGATTATCGGGCACCGGTAAAACGACTCTTAGTGCCGATCCAAATCGTCGCTTAATCGGTGACGATGAGCACGGTTGGAGTAATGAAAACACCGTTTTCAATTTTGAAGGCGGTTGCTACGCAAAAGCAATCGACCTTACTGAAGATAATGAGCCCGAGATATATCACGCGATCAAATCAGGTTCACTCCTGGAAAACATTCGATTTAAGCCCGGAACAAACGAAGTCGACTTTCATAACACGGATGTTACTGAAAACACCCGAGTAAGCTATCCTATTGATCACATTGACAATATTCAAGAGCCGAGCATCGGTTATAATCCAAAGAATATTTTCTTTTTAACCTGTGATGCATTTGGTGTGTTACCTCCCATTTCGAAATTGACTCCGGGTCAGGCCGCTTATCACTTCATTAGTGGCTATACGGCGAAAGTAGCGGGAACTGAGGCCGGTATTGTAGATCCTGTAACCGCATTTAGTGCTTGTTTTGGGGCTCCTTTCATGCCACTACACCCTACTCGTTACGCAGAAATGCTGAGTAAGAAAATGCGCGATTCAGGCGTGAACGTTTGGTTGGTCAATACTGGCTGGTCGGGCGGTGGATTCGGTGTAGGTGAAAGAATGAGTTTAAAAGTTACGCGCGCGCTCATTACCGCTGCCTTGGAAAACAAACTCAACGAAGTGGAATACGTTCAGCATCCGATTTTTGGTTTAAATATGCCTACTAGCTGTCCGGATGTACCCGACGGAGTTCTCAATCCGCGTGACACTTGGACTGATAAAAACGCCTATGATCAAAAGGCAGGGGTTTTAGCGGATAAATTCAACGCGAATTTTGAGCAATTTGCCGAATACGCCAATGAAGAAATATTAGCCGGCGGCCCTAGAAAAAAGGCCCGCGTTTAAGAAACGCTCATTGAACTATATAAGTCCCTCCCCGAATACGGGAGGGATTTTTTTTTCGTTCTTTTACGGCATGAAGCAGTTCTTCATTATATCAATACTCCTACTTAGCCATCTGGCCGTAGGCCAAACAAAACTTGAAATCGTTCAGGCTGGAAGCTTAGCCGGTGATCGTTCAAACGGACACGACTGGCAATTCTTAGTCGATGACGTTATTCTCAAGCAAGGAGAAACTCTTTTATACTGTGATAGCGCGCTACTCGACAAGGAGAAGAATAAAGCCAAGATGTACGGCAATGTGCGCATTGAAGGCGATTCAGCGAACTTAAAATGCGACAGCCTTTACTACAAGGGGAACTCAAAAAAAGCAATGGCCTTTTCGCGCGTTCGATTAGACCATAAAGGACTTTCTCTAAAAACGGAAGTGCTCAATTGGGACCGCGAGAACGATATCGCCTACTACCTAACGGAAGGACTTATAAAAGACGGTGAAAAGGACCTATACAGTAAAAAAGGGAAATACGATCTTCAAAAAGAAGAGTTCTTCTTTCGCGATAGTGTTCGATTAAAGCACCCGAAGTATGAAATGGAAGGAGATACCCTCTTGTATAATTCACATACGGAGGTTTCATATTTTTTCGGCCCCTCCTATATATACAGTGAGTCATCCACCATTTACTGCGAAAATGGCTGGTACAACACCGTGAACGACCGGGCACAGTTCAATAAAAATGCCGTTTTAAGCACGGAAACGCAAACACTTAAAGGCGATTCGCTCTATTACGATCGGATCGCGAGTTACGGTCAAGGTTTTCAAAATGTTGAACTCAAAGACACCGTTGAAGGTGTCCGAATTACCGGGGATTATGGGATTTACTACGAATCGTTGAAAATCGGGAAGCTTTGGGATTCTGCAACGGCCATTTTAGATTTTGGGGGCGACAGTATGTACTTACATGCCGATACGCTAAAATGGCAAAATGACTCGGCGGATGCAGCCCGGTTGTCGAGTTATCCGTTTACACGGTTCTTTCAAAAATCGATGGCAGGTCAATGCGATTCCCTTCACTACAGTGAAAGTGACAGTATGATGTACATGTTCCGCGCACCCATTCTTTGGTCGGGTGTAAATCAAATTGTGGCAGATAGCATCCGTATGAAAATGAAAGGTAAGGGAATGGACAAAATGTACTTGCGTAAAAACGCCTTTATCGCTTCAGAGGAGGACAGTATTCGGTATCAGCAAATTAAGGGTAAAAACATGCTGGGCTTTTTCAACACAGACGAATTATATCGGATCGACGTTAATGGTAATGGACAATCTATTTACTTCGTGACGGAAGACGACGGCGACTTTTTAGGTATTAATGTCGTTGAGTGTTCCGACATGCGTATGTATCTAAAGAACAATGATGTACAAACCATTTCATTCATCAATAAACCAGCTTCCGATTTGTGGCCACCGGAAGATTTACCCGAGGCGCAATGGTACTTGGAACAGTTTAATTGGTTTGGGGCCTGGCGGCCCGATAGTATCCATGACATTTATGTGGACCCTCGGGTTTCTGATACTCCTGAAGAACCCGTTAGTGGCTCAAACGAGCCCTAACTGGAAAGCATTTAAATCTTCCCCGCAAGCCCATAGATCGATCGATGTGTCTGATCTCGATACGTCTCTTCTTGAAGAAGCTTTCTTTCACGCGATAAATCAAGTACGACAGAAGTATAAAAAGAAGCCGCTCTACTATTCCCTTCCCTTGTCCGAAGTTGCTCAATATTATTCGGAGGAACAGGCGAAATTGAACTTTTTCGGGCACAATCATCCCTATAATTCGGAAATGAGTACGCCTCACAAACGGATTACTCAAATGGCCGGAAAAATGAACTATACCGGCGAAAACCTGGCGGAATACCCTCCATTTCAAGTGAAAAAGAAACAGGGATTTTATTACATCGAAGAAGGACCCGACGGAAGCATAACATGGCTTGATCGAAATAAAAGGCCTCTAATGACACACACCTATTTTTCTTTTGCAGCGTACATTACGGACGAATGGATGCGTTCTAAAGGGCATCGTAAAAACCTTTTGAATGATCATTATGAACTCGTTGGGATGGGTTTCGCCGTGCCACGTCAACGTTTTTCAAAAGAACTGCCTATGATCGTCATAACTCAAAACTTTGGCACTCAATAAATTCATTTTAGTACTTTTAGTCCATTAACATCTTCGATATGGCGGAAAGACAGTACAAATCGTTTCGTGAGTTTTATCCTTATTATTTAACGGAGCATAATAAAAGGGGAACGCGAATTACCCATTTCATGGGTACCACTCTTTTTCTTTTAATGATGCTTTCTGCAATTCTTACCGGGAATGCCTGGTATATTCTATACGGGGCAATTTTTGCCTACGGATGGGCTTGGATCGGCCATTTTTTTATTGAAAAAAATAAGCCGGCCACCTTTCAATACCCGCTGTGGTCCTTGATTTCCGACTTCAAACTGTACTTTCAGATTCTATCGGGAAAAGAAGGTTTTGGAGGACGGGGTTAAGCGTCGAGTAATTGTTGATGCCAGCTAAATTTCACGGGCACTTCCCAATTCTGATTGAGGTCGCCAATAGAAGATATCATATTGTTAAATACGATGGTGTCTTCGGTTATTGATCCGGCCGCTAGGCCGCTTTGAAACTCAGACATCGACAGACTCTCAATTCCCTCGTGCCCCTTATAATGAATGACCGTTCGATTAAATAAGTCGAGCTTCAATTCCTGTTCGATTTGCTTGATAATTCGAACGGAAGAATCAATACTACAGCCAGAGGCCCCGGCCTGTTGTTCGTCCACAGAGAGAATTATGAAGCGGTCGTACAAAATGGTAAAAGAAGCCTTCAATTCGGCTTGATGCGCCGTCCATTGCTCGGTAAAGTTTAAGAGAATTGCACTGATCACCTCAATCTCTTCAACACCTAGAACGCGCGTGCTCTGGTAAATCCACACCCTCGCGTGGTCGGGCATTTTGCTGAACGGAACGTACATAGTTATAAATCTTTCGCGGTGACCAATATTTCGGCAATATCGAAAACTTTTATTGAGTCTTCTTTATCTTTATTCTTGACCCCGTCGGTCATCATGGTATTACAAAACGGGCAGCCAGCAGCGATGATTTCGGGTTTCGTTTCGAGCGCTTCTTCAGTGCGTTCGATATTAACGTCTTTATTTCCCTTTTCAGGTTCTTTAAACATTTGTGCTCCACCCGCTCCACAGCAAAACCCATTCGATTTACAGCGACGCATTTCAATCAACTCCGCATCGAGCTTGCGAATAAGCTCTCTTGGCGCCTCATATACATCATTGGCTCGCCCTAAATAACACGGATCGTGAAAAGTGATTCTCTTTCCTTTAAACACGCCACCCTCGACGGTGAGGCGACCATCATTCAGCAAATTTTGTAAAAACTGGCTGTGATGAAGAACGTCATAATTCCCGCCTAATTCGGGGTATTCGTTTTTCAGTGTATTAAAACAATGCGGGCAGGTGGTGACAATTTTCTTCACCTCGTACATGTTCAGCACCTCGATGTTCATCATCGCCTGCATCTGAAAAAGAAATTCATTGCCCGCTCTTTTTGCGGGGTCGCCAGTACAACTCTCCTCCGTTCCTAAAACGGCAAAGGATACATTACACGCATTTAAGAGCTTGACGAAAGCTCGGGTGATTTTCTTAGCTCGATCATCAAAACTACCGGCACAGCCCACCCAAAAAAGCACCTCGGGGGTTTCGCCAGAAGCCATCATTTCGGCCATTGTCTTCACATTCAATGCTTCACTCATCTCCTTTAAATACTTGAATAGTTACTTCCTTGTCTACTAAATCTGTAAAGGCCCCTTTATATCGAGTTGCACGGACCAAATGATTATCTATCCAGTGATAATTTCCACCGCGAGGTTTCCCCATGAGCAAACCGTGGTACTTAAACCCGTTCTTATCCAACCAATCGGTCGTCACGGATCTGTGGTCCTCCGTTCTCGATGTGAAAAAAGTAATTAAATGGCCTTCGTCAAACCATTTATTCAGGGTTCCTAACGCATCCGGATAAACCGCTGCCGTGGCCATTCTCTCTGGCTCTTCATTCGGGATATCATCACAAACAGTTCCATCTATATCAATTAAGTAATTCTTTACCTCGTTTGGGAGGGTAGGACTCAGTTGATTTCCTTGTTCATCCGATAAGGGAATGAGTTCTTTATTACTCATCTTTCCAATTTAATCGGTCTGCTGACGAAAATGCCCAGGGTGCTCCGTTGTTTTCAACATTGGTCATCATGGCATTCAACTGACTTGGGGCAGCAGACTCTTCCATTACTAAATAGCGTCTCATATCAACAATAATAGATAAGGGATCTATGTTGATTGGGCAAGCGTCGACGCAGGCATTACAACTTGTACAAGCCCAAAGTTCTTCTCTTGAAATATGGTCGTCTAAAAGCGTTCGGCCATCCTCTTGAAAAACCCCCTTATTGGCATCTATATTTTTACCTACGGCATCGATTCGATCCCGCGTATCCATCATAATTTTTCGAGGCGATAACTCTTTTCCAGTTTGATTCGCAGGGCATTCAGAAGTGCATCTACCGCATTCCGTACAACTGTAGGCGTTCATAAGCTGTACCCAATTCAAATCGGTCACATCTTTAGCTCCAAAGCGGCTTGGAGCAGCCACCTCAGCGTTTGGATCCGGCGCTGCAAAAGGATCCGCATTCGGATCCATCATCATTTTGACCTCTTTGGTCACTTCGGACATATTTGTAAATCGCCCTTTTGCCTTCAGATTCGAGTACCACACATTCGGAAAAGCGAGAATAATGTGAAAATGCTTTGAAATCACCAAGTAATTCAAAAAAGCCAAAATGCCCAGGATGTGAAACCACCAAGCTCCCCGTTCAACTACAATCAGAAATTCCGACGAGTAGCTCGATAAAATAGGCGCCATCATCCACGAACTAATGGGGTATGCTCCGGCGGCAATATAATGCTCTACGCCTCTTTGTTGCAAAACATAATCGGCACCATTCATTTTCAAAAAGGCAAGCATTAAAAATATCTCAACGACTAAGATAATCGTGGCATCCTTCGAAGGCCAACCTTTCATTTCTTTGGACCAAAAGCGTGGGATTTGTGAGATATAACGCCGGGTGAGAAATACAATACAAGCAACTAATACACCGAAAGCTAGAATTTCAAACGAGCCGATAAGAAAATCGTAAAATCCGCCAAGAAATGAAAACACGCGGTGTGTTCCGAGAATACCGTCAATTAATATCTCAAGAACTTCAATATTGATGATTACAAAACCAGCGTAAACGATGATATGAAGAAAGCCAGCCAAAGGGCGTCGAACCATTTTGCTTTGTCCTAATGCAACTCGAATCATTTCCGACCAACGTTGAGATTTGTTGTCGGTTCGATCGATATCTTTTCCAAGTTTTATATTGCGACTGATCTTTGCAACATTTCTTGCGAAGACAAATACGGCGGCGGCTAAAAATAAGGCGAATACGAGATTGGCTATTCCGAAATGCATTTATTCCTTTTCTTGTTCTTCTTCAACAGGTTCTTGGTACGTCTTATTCCCTCCGAAAACGGAGAATCGCACATATCGAGAAGGGTTCATTTTTAAATCGTAAAGCAATTCACTCAACTCTTTCGTACTCGATGCAAGGTTATCATAAAGTGCATCGTCTTTAGACAATTTACCCATAGTCCCCTCTCCTGCTTCAATTCGCGCCGTAATACTATCGATTCTCCCAAGCAGTGAATTCATTTTGGACACGGTGTAATTCAAGTCCATACCGGCTAAAGAATCACTAAGGGTGGCAATATTGCTAATTGTACGGGCATAATCTTCTTCTGACTCTTCCAATGTAGCCGTAATACTATCCAAGTGAACCACGATATTATTAAAGCTGTCTTCGTTTCCTGTTACGACCCTATTGATTGCCATAATCGTCTGTTGGAGCGCTGTAAAAGTCTGTTCAACTTCCAGGAAAGTATTTTCAAATCGATCGCGTGATTCTTTGTTCAACAATGCTTGGACGTACACCAATACCGTATCCAATGAATTTAACAACTCTTCCGCTTTTTTCTTGATGGGCGCTACCTCGCGATTAACCGTTTCTTGCAGCGTCAATTCTGTTTTCCCATTTAATGTATCTCCATTCTGAGCAAGATCTCCTTCGGATAGAACAAGTTGAATAGCCTTTGTCCCCAAAAGGTCCATGGCGTAGATTTGAGCCGTCGCTTCCTTCGTTACCGGGAAGTCTTCCTTCATAACGAAAGACACAATTAAATTTCCCGATCCATTTGGATGAAAATATACGTCTCGAACAGAGCCTACCTGAAAACCATTGAGGGTAACCGGACGGTCTTTCGTGAGTCCATCAACTGAGGAGTATTCCGCATAAAAGATTCGCTCAGAAGTGAATACGTCATTTCTCTTCAACCAATTGAATCCCCACACGGCGACACCAATTGTAATGACCGATATAATTCCAATAAATGTTTCTCTTGACAACTTCAAACCTGAATGATTTTCTAGTTAGGCAATAATACCAATTCTACCGCTATTTCTTCTTATTCAAGACCCTCATAAGTGCGAGCTTCATCAATACTTATTCTTTGTCCTTTATAATAAGCAACGACGAACGACGAATTAAACCCCTTTTCTCGCGCTTCTGATTGGAGCAAAGTAGCCTCTTTCATCGTGCCGCAGGCACCAAATAAATACTTATACAACTCGTTTACCTGTTCAATTCGAATGGGTTTCAAGCCTTTAAAAACCGGCGAATTTGGTGAAACTCGTTTGGACAATGTGGATAATTGAACGCTGTATATAAGGTCGCTTTTTGGAGCTTCCTCTTTTTCACTTTTCACGTCTTTTTCAGTAATCACTGCATCTTCAGGAACCTTTTGAGCCGGCATCTCTTCCTTATCGGAAGGATTTTTATTCAATCCTTTCTCCCTGTTAATCTTGTATTTTTTGAATGCCCTGTAAATGGCAGAGGCCATGTATTCCTGACCCGATTGCGATTTTAGAAACTCCTTTTCTGTCGGATTACTGAGGAAACCAAGTTCAACGAGAACAGATGGCATGACTGTTCTTGATATCACGTAAAATCCAGCCTGCTTAACCCCTCGATCTCTCCGGCTTACTCGCTCGCGAAATTCATATTGGATATTCGTTGCCAGTTCTAAACTTTGATCAATAAAGTTTCGCTGATTCAAACTAAGGGCAATATAACTTTCGGGCTGACTCGGATTAAAGCCCGTGTATTTTTCTTCATAGTTATCCTCGAGCAGAATTACACTGTTCTCTCGTTTTGCTACTTCTAATTGAGCGGCGGTTTTATGCATCCCAATAGTCCAAGTTTCCGTCCCGTAGGCATCTGATCGCGCCACTCCATTACAGTGAATCGAAATGAAAACATCGCCTTGCACTCTATTCGCCAATTGCGTACGCTCCCACAATTCAAGAAAAACATCCGTTTTTCGCGTATAAATCACTTCAACATCCGGTAAATTTTCTTCAATGTACTTACCAACCATGAGCGCAACCTTTAAGGCAACGTCTTTTTCATAGGTCTTAGGACCGGAAAGATTACTCGTTCCAGAGTCTTTTCCACCGTGTCCAGCGTCAATGATAACGCGGTTTACAACATCCGGATCATTTTCAGGCTCAATAAAGCTGAGAAAAGGAACCGCAATGGTTATAAGAATTATGGATAGTAAGCGTTTCAATTACAGACTTTTTAATTGCGTACCTTTGTCGGCACTAGGGTTTGACACAAAACTACGATACTTGGCTGTGTGCATTAGGCAGCGTACTCCACATTTATTCATACTCACCTGTTTATTACTTCTGAGCACCTTTTCTATTTCTGCTCAAGTGTTAAACACAAGTGAATCGGACTCGGTTGCTATAACGGATACAACTTCCGTACCCAATTTAGACGCAGAAAACGATAGTCTTGTTCCTGAGAAGAGAGGGTTGCTCAGCTCTAAAGTGGAATACGATGCGCTCGACTCTACTTTCTTAAACGTTGCGGAGAATAAAATCTATATGTATAACGAAGCCATAGTTACCTATGGTGATATTATTCTCGAAGCGGGTTATATAGAATTCGACCTAACGAATAACCTCTTATATGCCACAGGATTGGCTGATAGTACCGGAGAATTACAGCAACTGCCAATATTCACGCAAGGGGGAAAAACATACGATGCAGGTGAAATGACCTATAATTTCGAAACCTCGAAAGGGCGCATCAAGGATGTTGTGACCATGGAAGGTGAGGGATATTTATACGGTGATAAAGTAAAAAAGGTAAACGAAGAGATTCTCTACGTTCGAGATGGTAAATTCACAACAGACGATCGGAATCCGCCCGATTATTACATTAAAGCCGATAAGATCAAGGTTGTTACCGATGACAAAATAATTACGGGTCCGGCCTACATGGTCATTGCAGACGTACCTACCCCATTGGCGGTACCGTTTGGTGTTTTTCCAGGTCAAAGCGGAAGAGCGAGTGGAATCATTATGCCGACATATGGAGAAAATGCTCGCAGAGGATTCTACCTCCGAGGTGGTGGGTATTACTTTGCTTTGAACGACTATGCGGATTTATCTTTAACTGGTGATATTTATTCGCGGGGTGGTTGGGCCCTATACGGGCGCTCAAATTATCGGAAACGCTATGGTTATTCCGGTAATTTGGTATTGAGCTATTCGGTCATTAAGGAAGGGGACATTGAAATTCCGTCAACGTATTCCAAATCCAACCAATTCAATATTAATTGGACGCACAATCAAGATCCTAAAGCACGACCAAATTCTCGGTTTACGGCAACGGTTAATTTAGGGTCCAGCCGGTATTTCCAAGAGAACACGACAAACCCGAACGATTTCTTGACCAATCAAATGACGTCGAGTATCAGTTGGACGTACAACGATCCGAGGAAACCTTGGACACTAACGACTTCTGCACGACACAACCAAAACACGAAAACGGGTGCATTCAGTGTTACCTTGCCTGATGTTGCCTTTAATGTTCAACGATTTTTCCCTTTCGAAAGAAAAACTCAAGTCGGCGGAAAAAAGTGGTATGAAAAAGTCGGTTTCCAATATCGAGCTGATGTCCGTAATCAACTCGACACCTACGACTCATTGGTTCTCAGGCAAGAAACCCTAGATGATTTTAGATATGGCGTGAAACACAACATTCCGATCTCGACGAACTTTAAATTACTCAAGTATTTCTCTGTAAGTCCGTCCTTCACCTACAACGAACGTTGGTATTTTAGTCAGATACGCAAAGACTGGAACGCCGATAGTGCCCGTGTAGAAATAGATACCCTGCAGCAATTTGGGGCCGCTCGTGATTTTAATTTATCCGCAGGAATTACAACGAAGTTGTACGGCATGTGGCTATATCGCAGAGGAGCGCTGCGGGCTTTACGTCACGTTATGACCCCTTCTGTGCGGTTTTCTTATCGACCCGACTTCGCGAGTGAACAATTTAATATGTATGACTCCTACATTAACGGAGATGGTGATACAATTACATACTCCTACTATGAGCAGGGAATTTTCGGAACGGCACCGAGCGGGCGTTCGGGAACAGTGAGTTTTTCCCTAATCAATAACTTGGATGCCAAAATAAAATCGAAAAGAGACACCACTGGTGAGCTGACCAAAATCAACTTAATTGAAAGCTTTCAATTTGGAACGAGCTATAATATGGCTGCAGAGCGCTTCCAATGGGCTCCATTGACGTTTAATGGGCGAACCCGAATACTTAAAAATAAGGTGACCATACGGCTCGATGGCGCCTTTGATTTTTACGACTATGACGCTGAGGGCGTTCGTATTAACCAACTATTGGTTCGAACTCAAAACAAGTTAATGCGTCTTACGAGCATTAACCTCGCATTCGGATTCAACTTTGCGAGTAAAAAAGATGTCAAAGGAAAAGAAAAGAACCCATTGCAGTCGCGAGCTTCCGGTGACTTTGTGCTTCATCCACCGGACAACTATATCGATTTTAGCATCCCGTGGCGCTTCGGAGCTAATTACAAACTGAGTTATCGCAAGCCAACAGATACGGAAACGATTACCCAAACATTGGGCTTCAACGGTGATGTTAGTTTAACGCCTAATTGGAAAATAGGATTCACCTCTGGACTCGACTTCAAAACGGGTCAGCTTACGTACACCACCATGGACATCTATCGCGATCTTCATTCTTGGGAAATGCGGTTTTCATGGGTTCCGTTCGGGTTCCAACAGAGTTATAATTTCCATATTGGTGTAAAGGCCCCAATTCTTCAAGACCTCAAGGTAACGCACAGAAAAGGCTTAGGAGATTTTTAACCATGCCTCGAGCAATTCTCTACCATTTGGTGTGAGTATAGATTCCGGGTGGAATTGAATTCCCCAAGAGGGTTCATCGACATGCTCCCAAGCCATGAGAATATTTCTTTCGTCACTGGCTACAGGTTTAAGCGCATTCGGAAGCGAATCGGATTTAATGGCCCATGAGTGGTATAATCCGCCTTCGGCGGGAAGAATTTTGGCCTCTTTTGTGAGTCGTGCATTCATATCCCACCGCAAGGTGGTTGGTTGTCCGTGTATTATTGGGTTCACTCGGAATAGTTCAGCACCGTAGAATTCGGCCATACCCTGGCACCCGAGACATATTCCAAGGAGAGGCCTATTTCCGGCTAAAGAAGAAATCAACTCGGGCATGATTCCCGCCTCAGAAGGAAGGCCTGGGCCCGGGGATAGAACGATCCGATCAAACTCAATTGCTTCGTCAAGGGTGATTAGATCGTTCCGACGGACAACTACCTCAACGCCTAACGCTTCAAAAGCGTGAGCGAGATTGTAGGTAAACGAGTCGTAATTATCGATTAAGAGAATCTTCTTGGACATTACGTAAAAATGCGCTTAAATTGGCAGCGAACAAAACGAATGGTTATGAAAAGAATTATCGAAAGCGATCGCGTCCCCGCACCCATAGGACCCTACTCACAAGCTGTACTTTGCGGAGGAACTTTGTACGCCTCCGGACAAATTGCCTTAGATGCCGATACGGGAGTGATGGAAAACGAATCGATTGAATCTGAAATAAAAAAAGTAATGTCTAATATTAAATCGCTCCTAACGGCGGCCGATATGGACTTTTCGAACGTTGTTAAATCATCGATTTTTTTGAAAGATTTAAATGATTTCGAAGTCGTTAATAAAATTTATGGCGGCTATTTCATAAATCAATATCCCGCTCGAGAAACGGTTGAAGTAGCGCGCTTGCCCAAAGACGCGCGCGTCGAAATATCCATATTAGCGGTAAAATAAAGAGCTATGAAAAAAATGGCACTCCTGGCATTCGGGTTATGCATCCTGGGTTATTCGTGTAAAACGGTACCCTTAACGGGTCGAAAACAATTTGCTTTAATACCAGATGCGGATATTACTGCTATGTCATCGGATCAATACAAGCAAGTAATTCAGACAGGTCCTTTGAGCCGAAATACTGAATACACGGCGCGCGTAAAACGTGTTGGAAACAGGATAAAAACGGCCGTTGAAAAATATTTGAATGAAAACGGCCATTCCAATTTGCTCAATGGATTTCACTGGGAATTCAACGTCATCGCGGAACCAACAGTGAATGCCTGGGCAATGCCCGGCGGTAAGGTTGCTTTTTACGAAGGAATCATGCCGGTTTGCGGGGATGATGCCGGGGTAGCCGTTGTTATGGGACACGAAGTCGCTCATGCCATAGCAAGTCATGGAAACGAACGCATGACGCAGGGAATGGCACAACAAATGGGCGGTGTGGCATTAGCCGTCGCACTTCAAGAAAAGCCTGCCGAAACACAAGCTCTTTTCATGACTGCCTATGGAGTTGGTTCTCATTACGGAGGCATATTGCCTTTTAGTCGTTTACAAGAATCAGAAGCGGATCAATTAGGCATTATTTTCATGGCTATTGCCGGATACGACCCTCGTGAAGCTCCCAAGTTTTGGGAGCGAATGAGCACTTTGAGTGGGGGCCCAGCTCCTCCAGAGATGATGAGCACGCACCCGAGCGATGAACGCCGTATTCGCGATTTGAATAATCATTTGCCCGAGGCGCTCAAGTATTACAACCAAGGAAACTAGAAGTCTTTTCCGCACCAAGCTTTAAAGAGCGCTTTCTGCACCTTTGTAGGGTTCTCTTTTTTTACCAGGGTTTGCTTCGGGAAGTAACGATTATCATCGGCTTTTATGGTAACTACATAAGTACGCATGGCACTTCGAACTTTTAGTTCAATGGGCTCGGCAATATATTTTTGAAGTACTTCGGACAAGGTATCCTTGAGTTCCACACCGTTTACCTCAAGTAAAACGCATTCCGGTTCTAAGCCGGCCTCCGCGGCGATACTGTTTGGCCATAAATCGATAACTACTATTTCTTCATTTCGATTCACCGCTCTTATGCCGAATCGGTTCATTGAAGTAGCCTCGTGTTCCTTTTCTTCCCGTTCTAATCCTACCTTTTCGAGCAAACGGTCCAGTGTATCCCAATAAAAGCCTTTCTGAAATACATGTTTCGAAAAAATAGCATCGATTTCCGGACCTCCAGCCTCTGCGGACAAGGCCTGATAATCGCTGGATGAATAGCCTTTCCCCTTTAACGCAAAATGGTGATATAAATCGGTCATAACTGACTGGAGTCCAACCGCCCCATTCGAATGCGCACGGATTTGAATATCCATCATAAGGGCTAATAGAGCCCCTTCTGCGTAAATAGAGACTTTTCGATTGGGTGCACCCGAAGCATAACCATCGAGCCAAAGGTCGAAACTGCTCTCGACCACAGCGGCATGCATGTTACCGCCGTTATCGCTATGCCTTTGCAAATTTTGTTCTTGCGTGGTTTTAAATTCCTCCCAGTTAAACACATTAGAATTCGATAGGAACAAGTCGCCCATATAGGTTGTCACGCCTTCAGCAATATAGCCTGTTTCGAAGTAATTTTCGCGAGCTAAATCATAGGGCTGCATTTCTGTAGGGCGGATACTTTTTATGTTCCAAGTATGGTAAAGTTCATGAGAAGAAACGCCTAAGAATTGTTCCCATAGATTTTTCGAGGTCATCTCCGCTTGCGGCCCCAGGCAAATCACTGTGGAATTCAAGTGCTCTACCCCATGATATTTTCTCGTGGGCAGTATTTGATAAAGGAAATGGTATTCGGGAACGGTAAATTTTTTAAACGCTTTCATCTGGCCTTTCGTAAAAGCTTTAAAGTCGGGTAGAATTCGTTCCCAAGGAGCATCGGGCCAGCCCATAAACCAAATATGAAAATGGTGCTCATCAATTTTAAAAGATCGATGGTTTAATTCATTCGAGAGAATTAAAGGCGCGTCGGCCAATGTATCAAAATCGGGTGCTGAAAAAGAATGGGGCCCTGTGGGATTCCATCCGCCCGCTAGGGCGTAGTCTTTAGGAACCTCAAAATGCACATCGAAAGTTTCATTTTCGCGACCATCGACGTACATGCAGCACGTACACGGATTTATATACCATTGGTTGTAATCGACGAATGTTCCACCTGCATCGAGTTGGTTGGCGTAGTACTCGTAGGAAATTAATACGGTTTCATCAGCCTGCGGCTGGATTTCCCAGCGATCTTTGCTTATCTTTTTTGAAGAAAGCGACGTGCCATCGGGTCGCGATGCTGAGAAATTTCTAATATTCTTCGCAAAATTCTGTAGCTCATAACGTCCTGGACGCCAAGCGGGTAGCTGGGCCTGGATGGCATGAAGGCCTGAATTCGGAATTTGAAATTCAATTTGTAAATAGCGTTCGGAATAGTTGGCGCAGCGGAAGGTATATTGCATGGCACTAATTTGCTAAATTCGCAGCAGCATTGAAAACAATTAAAGAATACATCCTATGGATTTTGATTTGATCGTATTGGGGAGCGGACCTGGTGGTTATGTAACAGCTATTCGGGCATCGCAATTAGGGCTAAAAACGGCCATTATTGAGAAAGAAAGCCTTGGTGGCGTTTGTTTAAATTGGGGATGTATTCCAACGAAAGCACTGCTCAAAAGCGCCAATGTATTTAGCTACTTACAGCACGCGGAAGAATACGGATTAAAAGCGGAAAAAGTTGACAAAGACTTTGATGCTGTAGTCACGAGAAGTCGCGGTGTCGCCGACGGCATGAGTAAAGGTGTACAGTTCTTGATGAAGAAGAACAAGATCGAGGTAATCATGGGCACCGGAAAAGTGCTTCCGGGAAAGAAAATAGAAGTTACTGACGGTGATGGTGGCAAAAAAACGGTTTCGGCGAACAACATCATCATTGCAACGGGTGCTCGATCGCGTGAATTGCCGAATTTACCGCAAGACGGAGAAAAGATTATTGGTTATCGAAAAGCAATGACCCTCCCGAAACAACCAAAGAAATTAGTAGTTGTAGGTTCTGGAGCCATTGGTGTCGAGTTTGCGTATTTCTACGCAACAATGGGTACCGAAGTAACGGTTGTTGAATACATGCCTCACATTGTTCCTGTAGAGGATGAGGAAGTATCGAAGCAATTGGAGCGCTCGTTCAAAAAAGCCGGGATTAAAATCATGACAAATGCCGAGGTTACCTCTGTTGACACAAAAGGAACTGGCTGCAAAGTACATGTGAAAACAAAGAAAGGCGAAGAAGTAATTGAAGCGGATATCGTTTTAAGTGCTGTAGGAATTGCCGCTAACATTGAAAACATTGGATTAGAAGACGTGGGCATTGCTGCGGATAAAGGTAAAATCATGGTGAATGACTTTTACCAAACAAACATCCCGGGCTACTATGCAATTGGCGACTGCGTTCCCGGACAAGCATTGGCGCATGTGGCCAGTGCGGAGGGAATTATTTGCGTAGAAAAAATTGCGGGTCAGAATCCGGAGGCCTTGGATTACGGAAATATCCCAGGATGTACGTATTGCTTCCCTGAGGTGGCGAGTGTTGGAATGACAGAAAAAGCGGCTAAGGAAGCTGGATATGAAATCCTAGTAGGTAAATTCCCTTTCAGCGCGAGTGGAAAAGCAAAGGCTAGCGGACATTCCGATGGATTTGTGAAAGTGATTTTCGATAAAAAGTACGGTGAGTGGTTAGGTTGTCACATGATCGGGGCGAACGTAACAGAAATGATTGCAGAGGCTGTTTCGGCTCGTAAGCTGGAAACAACCGGTCACGATTTAATCAAAACAGTTCACCCTCATCCAACGATGAGTGAAGCCGTCATGGAAGCAGCCGCCGCTGCTTACGGTGAGGTGATTCACCTCTAAGAAGAAGATTTCTAATTAGTATAAAGAACCTCCACCCTAGCGGGTGGAGGTTCTTTTTTGGTATATTGAAAGTCCCAAATGTTCAACAGAGGAAACATCGAGCCGATAGGCTTGTGAGCGCTACCCAATAAATGTTTCATTAAATCTGTTTAGCATGAAAAATCTCTACAAAATTTCGAGCCTGGTATTTACCATGTTCTGCACTACCCTTCTTTACGGTCAAGGACAACCCTTAGTATTTCCACGGGCGAGTCCGGCCAACACCCTTAGCACGGTTATTGGCGTCACGAATATTGAAATGCACTATTCATCGCCATCGGTTCAAGGGAGAATACTTTGGGGCGAAATCGTGCCCTACGATCAAGTTTGGCGCGCCGGAGCCAATGAAAACACCACTATTTCCTTCGACACTCCCGTAACGATAGGTGGAAAGAGCATTACGGCAGGAACCTATGGTTTGCATATGATACCGACCGAATCGGATTGGACCGTAATTCTGAATTCGGATCACGATGCATAGGGAAGTTACTTTTACAACGAGGCAAATGATGTGGCTCGTATTCAAGTAACGCCTCAAAAACACGGATCTACTGAATGGTTAACCTCTTCGGTGGTCAATCGAACCGCTTCTTCGGCAACCGTGGCCATGATGTGGCGTGAAGTAACTAATCCGTTTGAAATTGAAACGGATTTGGCTAAAAATTTAGAACTCAGTTTTCAAGAGCAAATGACAGGGTTGGCAGGATTCAATTGGTCGGCGTATAATCAATATGCCAATTACTACTTGCAGCAAGGAACCAATTTAGATGCGGCACTTGGAGCTGTTAATCGGTCGATTGGAATGAATAAGCAATTTGCCAATGTGAGTACGAAAGCACTTATCCTCTCCGCGATGGGAAATGATGACGAAGCTGAACGTATTGAAAAAGACGCCATGGAAATGGCAAACGAGGCTCAGTTGAATACCTACGGTTACCAATTAGTTGGATTGGGGAAAATGGATAAAGCTTTGTCTGTATTTAAAAGAAATACAAAAGATCACTCAAAGAGTTGGAACGCATGGGATAGTCTGGGAGAGTGTTATCTCAGCCTGGGAAATAAAAAGGATGCTAAGAAGTACTATGAAAAGGCGCTGGACATGGCTCCAGAAAATCAAAAATCTCGAATTGAAGGTGTATTGAAGGCGATTTAATTCTCTTCGGAAGATCCAGAAGCCTCCTCAGTTTGAGGGGGCTTTTCACTTTTCGGCTCAAAACGATACACAATTCGCACGGGTTGCGTTTTATTCGCGTGCTCTTCCCAGTAGTTCCGGCCCAATTCATCCGGATTCGGATACCTCAAGGCCTCATCTTCTAAGTATTTCCCACGATCATCCAAAGGCACACTGCTCTGAGCTTCTCTTTTAGGGGCCTGCGGCCCGATATTTCTGTAAGCAAACGCGAGCAACAAACCGGCTATCGCACCGCTGAGGTGCCCCTCCCAAGAAATCTGCTCTTCAATGGGAAACAAGCCCCAAACCATACTTCCATAGGCAAAAACGACAAAAAAAGACACCGCCATCAAAGGTCGATGTCGCCGCCAGGCACCCGAGAAAAACAAAAAACTAGCCAGCGCATATACCAATCCAGAAGCACCAATATGATACGCTTCTCGTCCGATTGCCCAGGTCAATATACCCGTCAACAACCAGCTCCATAGTACAATGGGTACAAATAGAGGCTTGTAGAAATAGCGCAACAAAGACCCTAAAACAATGAGTGGAATTGAATTATTTACCAAGTGAAGTAAATCCGCATGAAGCACGGGCATAGTGACAATCCCCAACAAACCTTCCATCGATCGCGGAAATAAACCATACGAACCCCATGACCCACCAGAGCGCCATTCTAAATAGAAGACGATCCATGCCAAAAGCATTAAATAAAAGGCAGGCAAAACATGAACTATTCCCGGTTTCACCACGCCTACTTGCTTTCCATCACTCATGCCGTGAAAGTAGCAATTAAATAGCTAATTTGGCGGCTATGATTGCTCCCGAGATCCCTTTAGCCGAACGACTCCGACCCAAAAAATTAGATCAGTATATAAGTCAGACCGAACTCGTTGGTCCCAATGGAGTCATCACAAAAATGATTCAGTCGGGCACCCTTGCTAGTTTTATTCTCTGGGGACCTCCGGGTGTGGGGAAAACAACGCTCGCCGAAATTATTGCCAACGAACTCGACCGACCTTTTTATCGATTATCTGCCATTTCAAGTGGAGTCAAAGATGTTCGGGAGGTTATTTCAAAAGCTGGTGACCAAGGCATGTTTTCCGAAGGTAGGCCCGTGGTATTCATCGATGAAATTCACCGCTTCAGTAAATCTCAGCAAGATTCTTTACTTGGTGCCGTAGAGAAAGGGGTTATTACTCTTGTCGGAGCAACCACGGAGAACCCAAGTTTTGAAGTGATTTCCGCCCTTTTATCGAGGTGCCAAGTGTACGTATTAAAACCCTTCACAGCCGACGATTTAAGGTCGCTTATTTCTCGTGCCTTACGGCACGATCCATGGCTTTCAGAACAAAAAGTAAGTGTCGAGGAAGATGAAGCATTATTGCGCATATCGGGCGGTGACGCCCGCAAACTACTCAACACATTAGAATTAGTGGTGCTTGCCAACAAAGATCGCCCATTAACGATCACGAATGAGGTTGTCCTCGATTTGGCACAAGAAAAACTCGCGCTCTACGACAAAACGGGGGAGCAACACTACGATATCATTTCGGCTTTCATAAAATCAATTCGCGGATCCGATCCGAATGCAGCTATTTATTGGCTAGCCCGCATGATCGAAGGTGGGGAGGATTTAAAATTCATCGCGCGTCGACTTATCATTCTCGCATCTGAAGACATTGGCAACGCAAACCCGACCGCGCTCATTATGGCGAATAGTTCTTTTCAGGCCGTTGCTCAAATAGGATATCCAGAGTCGCGTATCATTCTGGCTCAGTGCGTCACTTATTTAGCGAGTTCACCAAAAAGCAATGCCTCCTATTTGGCTATTGGTAAAGCGCAAAAGGAAGTTCAAGAAACGGGGCCACTTCCCATTCCACTTCACCTCCGGAACGCCCCAACTCAGTTAATGAAAGACCTCAACTACGGTTCTGATTATAAATATTCGCACGATCACGCTCAAAACTTCAGCAATCAAGAGTATCTGCCTGAAGAGCTTAGCGGAACTCGCTTTTATGATCCAGGAGATAACCAAAGAGAAAAAGCGCTCCGTGCATTTCTGCAGGAGCGCTGGAAAGACAAATATGGATATTAATTTAAGGTGTTGATTCCTGAACTGGAGCCTCAACAGGTGATTCTGTAGGAACACTAGCGGTCTGCTTATTACCATTTAGATTAATACTGAAACCAGTCCTAAAATTAAACTCGTTCCAAGTCGCAATATTTGGTATACCATGGAGGTAATCCGCCATAAAATGCCACTGGAATGCTCGACCGAGCGCAAAACCAGCTCCAAAATTATCGAACCCACTATTGTAGGCGGTGTATTGGGCTTTGATCTGAAACCAATCAGCCAAATCTCCATACCATGAAATTCCTAACGCATTGATATTAACACCGAAAGCATCTTCGTTATAAAATTGAACCCCTAATTCGTGTTTTTCGTGAAAACGCCATTGTACGCCAATATTTATTTTTCTGTTCAATGGTGTTGAAAATGAATCAAACAAAGTATCTGGGTCTAATAATTCACCAATAGAATCAAAATACGACGAAACCGCATCACCAAAATCTCCTGAATCATCCGAAAACAAATCATAAGTAATACCGCTGATGTCAATCGTTTGATTCTCCACTACATAGTTTTCCGTGCCTTCTTTCCAATTAATGGAACCAAGATCATTAACGCTTCCCGTTACGCTCCATTTATCTGATACTTGATATCGAAACCCGAAATCAAAGCCCACACCAAAATTTTGAAAGTCGTATCCATCTCGAATTACATCACCTGCCGTTAAACCGTCCCTGGGGATTCCGGCGGTATTAATTCTACCACCAGCTGAAAGTGATACTGTATAAGGTTCCGGAAAGCTTGTTTGAGTCAATACAGATAACTGGTCTATATCCGTTTGTAATGATCCCATTCCGCTGATCAATTTAACTCTTGCTCCTACGCTTAATGCGCCATCAAGAAGAGTATGATTGTAACCAACGTGATAAAATGCGTAATGGTGGCCTGTACCTTGAGTCGGAGACCAATCAAGAGTTTCCCCGACATAAGAACCGTTTCCGTATACTAAGAATTTCATTAAATCGGGCGCCAAAGTCGCAACCGCAGTTGCTCGATATGAAGCTCCAAACGAAATATAGCTTTGTGGAGAAAGTGCAATACCAACAAATAAGAGGTCGTAATCTACATTTGATTGTAGAAAATTACTTTCCGTAAGTTCATCAACCTGTCCTTCAAATTCGGTTTGAAAATCCTTGTCCTTATCAAACATCGATAAATCAAAAATTTGATTCGAAACATGCGAATGAATACTGGTTAAACCAGGTATACCGATCGTTAACTTAGCATCAGGCCGCAGGCCGGGATTCAATAAAGTAGATTGAGGAACAGAGTAAAAATTCGTCAGCGTTTGATTCGGCTGAGCGAAGGCTACCAATGAGAAAAACATACTCAACAGCAGTAATGATGAGGTTGAAATCCTTTTCATATTAATTACCATTAAGATTGATTTGTACCTTAGACTCTACGGCTAAATAGATTTTCAAGAAATCTTGGACATTCATCACGTAATTCTCCGCTCCATCTTGTGGAGAGTTCAATTCCGCACTGAGAACTAGTGATTCCGTATTGAACAAGCTTTCCGTCTGCGCTTCGTTTAATTCAATTCTGTTTTCAACGAATGTGCTTTCAATAACGAAACCATCTGCATCCGTAATTCCAGCCTGCATAAAATTGAAAGCAACCGAATCCATAGCTTGACCAGAGGCGTTAAGCATAATTAGCTTTATATCCGCGTCCAATCCAAATCCGTTATCTACGTTAGCGTGTAAAATGACCGTTTTAGGGTTGAGTTGATCATTGTCAAACTCAAGTCCTAAGTTCAACGTATCCGTGAAGCCCAAGTCATCAACCCTCAGGTTTAGGCCCATATCAATCTCAACTCCTAAGAAAAGTCGTCCATTATTAGTTAAAAAATTAATACCAACATTTCCATCTGGGTTAATATCTATGGAACCGTCGAATGACATAACCTCAGGAATATTACCCAAGAAGTTAATAATATTACTCGTGTTCCGATCAATGAGAATTTGATCTTGAATTGATAATCCTACCTGACCAATATTTGGATAGCCAATATCACTTGGCTGAAGGTTCAACGGCACCATATCACCTTCTCTACTCGTTCCGATTAAATCAAAATTTGTCCGAATTGGAATACCTAGTGAGTTATCCGTTAGCAATTTAATTATCGGATCTTCGAGATAAAACTCTCCCGTCAAACGATCTAAAAACTCTAGATCTAACTCCAAATCATTCCCCGTTAAATCTTCTATCGACGTACCAAAGAAACCCTCAACATAATCGAACTCAAAACCATCGAAACTAAGTGATCCCGATACATTCTGTGTACTGGCAATAGGTTCTAATAAACCATCAGAATTCGAAACTAGAAGTTCAAACTGAATCGTAAATTGATTGTATGGCTGTGCGGATATTTGATCTAATCTAAAAATACTCGAACTGAGATTCGAGGATCCCTGAGCGATACCGTTTTTAGGGATATTAATATCCACAACTAATGTATCTCCGTTCGAATCAAGACTTTCCAGGAAAGTAAGTCTTAAAATGGTCGCTTGAGGAATGTCAGATGAAAGGTCATACGAAAGCTCTCCATCCAAAAGTTCGAGGAGTGTTATTTCTTCCTCCGTAAGCGCTATATCCACAACTGAGCTACTGTTAAAAACCAATTGATCAGACAAAACAGCATTTCCCGAGCTAATTGAAAGAGCAGTTGTTCTCAAATTCCATACTAATTGATCTGCAAGGTCAACGGGCACGGCCGCAATCGATCCAGAAGAGGACATCGCTGTAACCTCAATTGAAAAGTTATTTCCGATACTCAGATTATTTATGGGAATTAAGGAGGATGACGACATTTGAGCCGGCACACTTGCAAATGAAAAACTACCTAAGGAAACGCCATTTTCTTTTAACGTTACATCAACGTTTTGTAGATCGATTGGCCACTGGTTGAGCAATTCAAGTTGAAAGAAGCCCGTAGTAACGTTTCCACTTATGAAGTTCGCCGGAGCTTGTATCGAATGTGTTCCCCCTATTTCATTTGTAAAGGCCGGAAATACCCCGGAAGTTCCGTCCAATGCCACTACCTGAGCATACAAAGCTGATTCCCAATTCACACCTATCTCCGATATAGCGGTCGTTTCAACGACATCTATAGGTTCAACTTCAACGGAACCAAGGGGAAAAAAAGCATTGGGGATTCCAAAACTTCCGGGCAAATCCAATAAATCTATCGCCTTTAAGGGAGGTATGGCACTCAAGTCACGGTAAAAAACCAATAAATTCCCTGCTGAATCCGAATCTATCTCGTCTATTTCCCCGACCATATCACCCAAGTTCAACTCGAGATTGACAATAGGGGCAATTAAAGTAGGTTCAAGTACTATGTTGGCATTTTCAAAATCCAACTGGTCGCTGTTGCAGCTATACAATAGCATGGCTAGGCACACGAGTGCATAGATATTTCTCATAACATGGATCCCTCTCGGGATGGATAATTTAGTCAGAATTGACTTATTCGGAATCGACCGCGTTCAAATTAATTTCAAGGACCCAAATTACCTCCATTGGCAAATCTTCCGTAATTTCTTCCGCTAAATCAAATGAAACGTTGTAATCAAATCCCGCTTCAACAAGCGTCAATAAGTCCGTTTCTGCAATCGCATCTATCGCCGTTTGCGGATAAGAGTACTCGTACATTTCACTTTCAAGAGGCGACTCATTAACTAATACAACGATTGCATCTGAAGAAGGGGGCGTGAAACTCATATTGATATTCGAGATGATATCGAAGCCCTGACCCGAAGTTGCGATTTCACCGCTTTCGTTCTGTATTTGAAGTTTTCCACTTTTTAAATAAACAGACTTCAAGTCTTCTCTTTTATACCCCTGATCCAATAAAAACTGATCAATATTTAATGCTTCTTGGGTATCTGTTTTGCTCCAAGTACCGTTTGTGCCGCTGGTAAGAACAAAATTTACAATGGCCTGCTCTTTGTCTACACTAATAGTTACGCCGCCGTCTTCACATGATGTAAACATCGCGATTGAAAACAGACTTAAAATTCCTAAGGTTAAGATTTTTTTCATGACTAGGTTTTAATATTTAAGCTCTTAAGTTAACTATTCTCAACAACTATTCACATCCAATCAATGAGACTTATTATCAATCAACCGAGTTTTCAACGTATTCACTAAGTAATCCAATCAATTGCTTAATTTGGCAGCGCATGAAATCAATGAAGCTCCTCACTCCGTTTTTCCTCATTGGAATTTTACTTAGTTCCTGTCGGAACGATATGCAAACGCCCGACTGGGATGTGGATTTGCTCGCACCTATTCTGTTATCTGACCTCGATATCGGCGACCTCGTGGGTGATTCGAACGTGCTCGTGACTGCGGATAGTTCCTTATCCATTATCTACCGATCTGAAATTGCGTCCTACGGCGTTCCCGATCTTATTGAACCTTTTACCTTCGATTTTTCCGAATTCCTCTCACTCGATTCTCTAGAACTAGAAGACATTGATGTTAACAGCTCCATCACTCTGGGTCAATTGGCCAGCGATGCCGGTCTGATCGGACAAATTATCATTGCAAACAATGGAAACACCTTAGCCATTCCAGACCTCGGGACCATTCCGGGTACTACGAACCCAATCGATGCAAGCGAATTTTTCGAAACGATCAGTCTTTTCGACGGAACCCTAGAACTCACGATTGAAAATGGTTTACCTATTGAAATACGCGATTTTGGTTTCGGCCTTTCCAATGCTTCCGATGCCACCATACTTATTCAAGATACCATTCCGGTTATTGCCGCTGGCGCAACGGCCACTTCCAGCTCCTCTCTTGCCGGAAAAACAATTG
>ENA-OUOG01001408-OUOG01001408.1-marine-metagenome-genome-assembly--contig:-NODE-1408-length-28074-cov-12.874022_pt1 | contig 28074 bp, 21 predicted proteins | sample MGYA00248635_ERZ508505 | MGnify/ENA primary metagenome ERZ508505 (study PRJEB26176, sample SAMN06267871) | marine metagenome | isolation source: Saanich Inlet, British Columbia, Canada | place: Pacific...
GAAGAAACATTTGGCTCTACTCCTATCCAAAATAAAATTTACGTTTCGGATATCAAGACTATCTGGGCTGCCAAAACTGGATGGAAAATGAGTAATCCAGCTATTGATTTGGCCTCAAGAGAATCAATCAATTTTTCTTTCGACAAATTGGGTTCTGATCTAGGCGATTATTACTATACGATTATTCATTGCGATGCCCAATGGAAAAAGTCAGATTTAATTCAATCGCAATACATGAGTGGATTTTTTCAGGACTTTATTTCTGATTTCAAATTCTCTTTCAATACCTACGAAAACTTTGTTCATTATGAAATCAATGTACCAAACAAAAACATGGGAATAAAGCTGACTGGGAATTACATTTTTAAAGTATTCAAAGACAATGACCCAGAGCAAATGGTACTTACCAAAAGGTTTATGGTGTACGAAAATAACATAATTACTCGCGCCCAAGTGAATAGACCGAGCAACGTGCAAGAACGAAACTACAAACAAGAGGTAGATTTTGAACTGGATTTACAAGACTTAATGGTTCCAGATATTAATAGGGATATCAAAGTAGTGGTTCAGCAAAACAACCGATGGGACAACGCAATATTTGGACTAAAGCCATTATTTGTTAGAGGAAAACAATTAATTTACGATTACAACAACAACGAAAATGTATTTGATGGTGGAAACGAATATCGTTTTTTGGACACAAGAAACATGAGATTTAGAGGGCAAAAAGTGCAACAAATAATTTTAGAAAACAGAGAAACAAATGTGTATTTATTTCCTGAAGAAAAACGAAGATTTGCCAACTACTTGTTTTACGAAGACATTGACGGAAAATTCTACATTCGAAATCAATTTGGAATAAACCAAGGTACCGAAGCAGATTATATTTACACCCATTTTGCATTAAACTATCCGAACGAAATTACTGAAGGAGATTTATACGTGTTTGGAGGAATGAGCGACAATGAATTTAGGGAAGAATTTAAAATGACTTACAACCCAATTGCAAGGCAGTATGAAACCAAAGTATTACTGAAACAAGGTTATTACGACTACTTTTACATGCTTAAGAGACCGCATGATGCCAAAGGAGATGTTACGTTTATTGAAGGTGATCATTTTGAAACAGAAAACATGTATTCGATCACCACATATTTTAGCGATCCGTTGTGTAATTGTGACAAAATAATTGGACACCAAACCTACAAAAGCAATACCGCTCAATAACCAATTTCATGGAAATAAGAATTGTAAATCATTACAGCAAAGACTATTGGAAATGCGTAAAACTGCGAGACAAGATTTTACGTGAACCTATAAACCTAATGTTTTCGGAAGAAGAACTTTTTCTTGAACACGACCAAACGCACGTGGGAGTATTCGAAGGAGAGAAAGCAATAGGAAGTTTCTCTCTTTTGAAACAAAACGAATCGGAAGTTAAAATGCGTCAAGTATGCGTAGATTCTCAAAGTCAGCAGCAGGGAGTTGGGAACAAAATGATGAGCTTTTGCGAAAATTGGGCAAAAGAAAACGGATACAAAACCATTAGTTGCCATGCGCGCGAATCGGCAGTGAATTACTACGAGAAACATGGCTACAGGCAAGAAGGCAAACTTTTTAGAGAAGTTAGCTTACCACATCTGAAAATGAAAAAATCACTAGACTAAGGGTTTCGGTTAAAATTTTAACCATTGAGTTTTACATTGGTTACTTAAAAATGTACCTTTGTGCCATTCATAAAACAAAATAGAAAACAACTTATGACAGAAACAATGAACTTAAACTTTTTGGCGGAATTAGGGCTAAAAGAACTAAACGATGGAACTTCTACTGGATTAAATAATTTCTCGAATGGAGAGTTAATCGAGTCTTACTCACCGGTGGACGGAAAATTGATTGGGAAAGTAAAAGCAACAACCCAGGCAGATTATGACAAAGTAATTTCGGAAGCGACTAAAGCATTCAAAGAATGGAGACATGTTCCTGCCCCAAAAAGAGGGGAAATTGTTCGTCAATTTGGAGAGAAATTAAGAAAATACAAAGAGCCATTAGGAAAATTAGTTTCTTACGAAATGGGAAAATCTCTGCAAGAAGGATACGGAGAAGTACAAGAAATGATTGATATCTGTGATTTTGCAGTAGGATTATCTAGGCAATTGAACGGAGCTACGTTGCATTCGGAAAGACCTTTGCATAGAATGTACGACCAATACCATCCACTTGGAGTTGTAGGAATTATTTCCGCTTTTAACTTCCCGGTTGCCGTATGGGCTTGGAATACTGCTTTGGCATGGATTTGCGGAGATGTATGTATCTGGAAACCATCCGAAAAAGCACCATTGTGTGGAGTTGCTTGCCAAAACATTATGGCTGAAGTATTGAAAGAAAATGATTTGCCAGAAGGAATTTGCGGATTGATAAATGGAGATTACAAAGTGGGAGAAATGATGACCAATGATACGAAAATCCCATTAATCTCGGCTACTGGAAGTACAAGAATGGGAAGAATTGTAGGGGCTACTGTTGCCCAACGATTTGGAAAATCATTGCTTGAATTAGGTGGAAACAATGCGATTATCATTACGCCAAGTGCAGATTTGGAAATGACGATTGTGGGGGCTTTATTTGGAGCTGTAGGAACTGCAGGTCAAAGATGTACATCAACAAGAAGATTGATAATACATGAAGATGTATATGACACGGTAAAAGAAAAATTAGCCTCAGCTTACGGTCAGGTGAAAATTGGAAACCCATTGGATGAGAAAAATCACATGGGACCAGTAATTGATCATGACTCGGTAAACACCTATTTGGCTGCGATAGAAAAAGCAAAAGCCGAAGGCGGAAAAGTTGTAGTTGAAGGCGGAGTTTTAGAAGGAGAAGGATACGAAAGTGGCTGCTACGTAAAGCCATGTATTATTGAAGGAAATAACGACATGGAAATTGTACAATCCGAAACTTTTGCTCCAATTTTGTATTTATTGAAATATTCCGGAGGATTAGAAAATGCCATTGAACAACAAAATGGTGTTGCTCAAGGATTGTCCTCTGCGATTATGACAAACAGCATGAGAGAAAGCGAAATGTTCTTGTCTTACCAAGGAAGTGACTGTGGAATTGCCAACGTAAATATTGGAACTTCTGGTGCCGAAATAGGTGGTGCATTTGGAGGTGAAAAAGAAACAGGTGGCGGAAGAGAATCGGGATCTGATGCTTGGAAAATATACATGAGACGACAAACCAATACGATCAATTATTCTACTGAATTGCCTTTAGCACAAGGAATTAAGTTTGAATTTTAAGAAATAAATTCACAACCAAAATCCTCAATCTTTATCGATTGAGGATTTTTTTTGCCTAAATTGAAAATAATAGAAACAAATCCGTATTTCTTGTTTAACTTTGTTTAAAATTAATTAAACAATGAAAGCAGTTTTCATCTCTTTTCTTTTTGTAATCAGTCTATCATTCGGTTTGTTTTCGCAAACCACAGGAGTCATAAAAGGAACCATTACCAACAAAAATACTCAAGCGCTTATTCCCTTTGCCAATATTTTAGTAGAAGGAACAGATTTTGGAACTTCCTCCGATTTTGATGGAAACTACAGACTCGAAATCCCAACGGGAACTTACAACCTCAAAGTAACGGTCGTGGGATTCCAAACTGATCAAAAGTTCAATATCGAACTGAATTCTGGGAATGCGCAAATTATCAATTTTGAACTAACAGAAGGAACTGAGTTAACGGAATTTGAAGTTACCTACGACAAAGAAAAAGAAGTTGCTACCACAGATATGATTACTCCGCTATCTGTTCAGCAATTGACAACTCAAGAAATAAGGTCCAATCCGGGAGGAAATTTTGATGTATCGAAAGTGGTGCAAACGTTGCCAGGAGTAGGAGGTTCTGCAGGGGGTGGTGGCCGAAACGACATTACGATTAGAGGTGGTGCTCCCAATGAAAATGTGTATTATTTGGATGGAATCGAAATTCCTGTTATTAATCATTTTCAAACTCAGGGATCTTCTGGAGGTGCTCAGGGTATTCTCAATGTTTCTTTTATCGAAGAACTGAAACTTTCCTCTTCTGCTTTTGATGCAAGATATGACAATGCGCTGGCCTCTACTTTTGTAATCAAACAACGAGATGGAAACAACGAAAAATTATCGGGCAATGTACGAACCAGTTTAACTGAGAGCTCTTTTACTCTCGAAGGACCGATGAGCAAAGACAAAAAAACAGTTTTCTTAGCCTCGGCCAGAACCAGTTATCTCGATCTTTTGTTTACACTTATCGACCTACCTATTCGTCCAAATTTCTCGGATTTTCAATATAAAATAACACGAAAAATAGACAACAAAACTACTTTCACTGCTTTGGGTGTGGGAGCAATAGACCGATTTAGATTTGCCGAAACAAAAGACGAAACTCCCGAAAACACCTATTTAAGAGGTTCTCTCCCGTTTATCAACCAGTGGAATTACACGACTGGTTTTGCTTTTAAACGTTTGGTGAATGATGGGTATTACAACTTGACCTTGAGCAGAAATATGTTCGACAATCAACTGGATCAATTTGAAGATGCACAAAACGACAAGGAGGAATTTCGAAATCTCGGACTCCAGTCCCAAGAAATAGAAAATAAGTTCCGTTTTGATATGAACAAATTTCAAAAAGGATTTAAATACTCTTACGGAATAATGGGGCAATATGTGAAATACAATACGAGCATTTACAATCGATTAGCCAGGGAAGTGAGAGATTCTTCGGGAGCGATTATTTCGCCTGAGGTGAGTTTAAACTTTGGTAGCGCAATTGATTTTTTCAAATATGGAGCTTTTGGAACCGTTTCAAGAAATTTCTTTCAAGACAAACTATTGATTTCTGCAGGGGTAAGAACCGACATGAATTCTTTTACTGACAATGGAAACAATCCATTAAATACGCTTTCTCCTCGGTTAAGCTTTTCCTACAAACTGACTAAGAAAATAGATTTAACCGCTTCAATAGGAAGTTATTACAAAATCCCAACCTACACCTCACTCGGTTTTCAAGGGAATGACGGGAACTACGTGAACCGCTCGATGGAATACATTCAATCCAATCATTACGTATTGGGAGGACAATTCATTCCTAACAATGGGTTGAGAATTACGGTAGAAGGTTTTTACAAGGAGTACAACAATTATCCAGTATCCATTGCCAACGGAAGCTCTTTGGCCAACCAGGGAACTCAATTTGGATCCATAGGAAGCGAAGCGATTTCGAGTACAGGAACAGGGAGAACCTACGGAGCCGAATTATTCGTACAACAAAAATTAGTAAAAAACATCTTTTACGTGTTGAGTTACACCTACGTACGAAGTTTGTATTCCGGTTTGGATGGAGAATTAATCGCCTCAGCCTGGGACAACCAACATTTAGTTTCTGGAACACTCGGGTATAATTTTAAAAACAACTGGAAACTGGGAGCAAAATACCGGTTTGCGGGGGGAGTTCCTTACACTCCTTTTGACGTGATTGCGTCAAGGCAAAATTTCCCAACTTTAGGACAAGGAACTTTAGATTTCAACAACCTCAATTCGCTCAGATTGGATAATTTTAGCCAATTGGATTTGAGAATCGACAAAATTGTCAATTTCAAAAAAGTAAGTGTAGATTTCTACATCGATATTCAAAACTTATTGCTAACAGAGCAAGAGACTCCACCCTATTATTCTTTCAAGAGAAATGCGGACAACACAGGTTTTGAAACAACTGATGGCCAACCACTTAAACAAGATGGAAGCAACGGAATTCCATTACTTATCGAGAATCGTTCTGCCACAGTTACACCTACTCTGGGAATAATTTTTGAGTTTTAATGAAGTTGAATTCTTTGGACTATTTTATACTTCCATTTTCCGTTTCTAAAAATCCTAATTTAATTGATTAATAATCTGAATGCTAAATTCTGATTTGGAACTAACACAAACTGCCTAGTCGAATTAATTGGAGGTAAAAACCCAATATATTTTTACCTCCAATTAATTCAAGTTAAGCCCCCTACTTGCATTTAAAGCTACGAAATAAACCTCTTAAACAGACAATCAATTATTTCGTTGGTTAACATCAATGAAATTGTAAATTTTGACTTTCAACAAACTATGAGTATTTATTTTTTTGTATGACTGATGCTGGATTACTACCCTAAATAAAAACAAAGGCTAAACTTGGTGGAATTTGAAAACCTAAATCACAAACCTGAAAAGTAATAATCCAACAAGGGTGATAGGTTGAAAGTTGTGATTGATGAAATTTATCCAACTAGTAAAAACTCGCTTTCATACAGGTAGATCTTATAAATTAAGAGGTACATCAACAACAAACTAAAACATAAAAGTGTATAGTAACCACCTAGTTTGCCTAATAAAAAAAGAAGTGATAAAGATTTAATAAATGGCAATAAATTAGCGCCTTTTGAATCTAAACTAGGCACAACGAGATAGTTATATTAAACGAATTAAATAACATGAATTGAAATTAACAATAGGCAAAGTGAATAAATCAATTAAAAACAAAATAAAAAATAAAATAAATGCAAAAAGTAATCCACGTAAACATTAATGCCAGACCGGGTGACTCAAACAATTTATCCGAACACGAAGCACCGGAATTAAATAATTACTTGAAAGAGGGATATAAAGTCGTCAATGTCTATCAAATAGCCCCTAGTACAAGTCTTTACTGCGCAACTATAACTTTTGTGATAGAAAAAAAATAGCAAATAACATCAAAATATCAGGCAAATTGGGCATTAAAAAGTATTGGAAAATTTAGTGCGAATTGGCAACACAACCAAATCATTGATTTGGCTGTTAAAATCAATAATTAAAAACCCAAATACAATATTATTTTTCAGAAAAGTTTTGAAAGCTTAACTAAACTAAATGACTTTTTGATATTCATGTTGTATACATTAGAAAAACAATGGCAAACTATTTAGTATCTGAAATTTTTAAAACAATAGGAACACCAAGTGTAACCTATGTAAAGAGAAATGAAGGGAAATTTGAATTCGAATTAACCAATAACCTCAGTATTCCTGGGACCTTATGTTTATTAACAGGCCCCTCAAAAACTGGTAAAACTACCTTGTACAAAAAAGTAATTTCCGAGTTTAAGAAAACTCCTCTAACCATAAGGTGTAATGATAAAATGACAATTGAGGATGTTTGGAGAAACGCTCTTGAAGATGTCAATTTTGATAGAATTGCAAATCAGGCTGAAACAGGGCAAATTGAACTTTCAAGCCAAGTTAAAACTGGAATTAGTTCAGGTTGGGAGTGGTTGGGAAAAATAATTGGTGAAATTAGTCTGGGACTTAAAGGAAAATATTCAAGTGAAACGGTAAAAGATAGAGTGCTTTCTCGACCTAGTCCAAAACATTTAATTCCTATCTTAAAGGAATTACCCTTTATTTTAGTCGTTGAGGATTTTCATTATTTAAATGAAGACACTAAAAAAAGTGTTTTTCAACAATGGAAAGATTTTACAGATAGTGAAGTTTCTACAATCATTGTTGGAACTGCACATCATGCTGTTGATTTAGCACTATCCAATAAAGATCTTGTAGGGAGAATATCTCATATAGAAGTCGGAACTTGGGAAATAGAGGACTTAAAAAAAATCATAATGCAGGGATTAAATGAATTAAAAGTTAATATTTCAGAACCTCATTGTCAGTTTATTGCTTCTGAATCTGTTGGGTTACCGTTAATTACTCAAGCGATTAGTTCCAGACTTTTTTTAGATAAAGAAATAACTACCTACAACACAAAAAATAAATTGAAATTTACTAAAAGTGATGTCGAATCAGCAATGACTAATGTTGCCAATCAAAATTTCAATGTTTTTAAAGATATTTATCAAATTTTAATTACTGGATTTAGAAAAGGGGCAAGAAAATACAATACTTACGAATTACTCTTATTGATTTTTACTCTTGATCCGGTTGCTTTTAAACTAGTAAGAATTGAAATAGATTCAAGGCTAGACAAGCTAAACTCTAAGTTCGCAAAACCTCCTGTAGCATCAGTGAATAGCACATTAGGATCAATTGGCAAACTCCAAAAGAAAAATGGCATTGAATTATTGGAATGGTCAAACAAACAAGGATGTTTGTACATATTAGAACCTTCATTTTTATACTACTTAAGATGGAAAGATGTTATCTCTGGAATTACGCAAAAAGCTGATTTATTAACAAAGATATATGATATCATCAACAAAGATTTTCCCGTAAAAGTTGCGGATAAATAACAAAAAATTGAATGATTTTTTTACCGTATTGTCGGTACACACAAAATCTATTACAATCCTAATAAATCAATCAAATCAAAACTCATTGTTCCTGCCTTAACTTTCATAAGGGATTTTTTTGTTGTACTTTTTAAGAATGAAAGCAATTGGAATAGAAATCGATAAGAAAAAAATAATTGTAGTAGCCATTGACTCTAGTCCAAATCCTACTCAATTAAAGCCTGAAACGAAGTATTTTGAACTAAAGGACGATCGAGACGATCAAGAACTGGCAGATTTTATGATCCACCTACACGCTTATTTTGACGAAATCAGTGCAGATAAAATAGGAATTGTTACCCGCCAAACCAAAGGAAGATTTGCTGCTTCACCTTATTCATTCAAGCTGGAAGGAATCATTCAACTTTATCCTAAAAAACTAATGGAATTTGTTACTCCCCAAGCTCTTACCTCCTACTTCAAAAAAAATGAGCTACCTCTTTCTCCTTCCTTTTCTTACCAAGAAAAGGCCATGAAACTAGCTTACTTTTTAGGAAATAACTAAAAAAAACGCTTCGTAAAAAACCTTATTATTGTCTTACTAATTTCTTTGTTAAAATGGATTTATTCTCTGAATACACGCGAATAAAATAAACTCCTATTGATAAGTTCTGAGTATTGATTATGATTCTGTTCTCTCCTTTTTTGGCCATATCTTGGTACAATACACGAACAACCTTCCCATTCACATCTGTTAAATCTACTGTAATAGGTTGCGATTCCTCTAAGGTGAAATGAAATTGAGATTCAAATACGGAAGGATTTGGAAACAATGTGTTTTCAACGTAAGGTTGTGGCACGACTGTATCGTAACAATCGCCAGGCAAAATCACTTCTGAAACCCATGTTTTATTGTCTTGTCCTTGTCCGAAATAGCCAGACATCCATACTTTACAGTCTTCATTGTATTTTCTTTGGATTCCAAAATAATCTCCCCATCTCATTAAAAAATCTCTGAACGTTCTCACATTCGACTCCCCGTCCTTCACTATCTTTGTTTCTGAGTAATTATTTCCATCAAAATAGGTAGCGGACATACCAGCATTGGTTGCTACTCCTGTATGATTGAATCCAATAATAGATTTGTTCTCTCCAGGTATCAATCCACCGTAAACGATATTGGGATAACCGTAATCCATTGTGGGAGATCCGATGGTACGTGTTTTTAAGGCTGGCACTCCATCAAGATTGGAAATCACTCCGTGATAAATCACACAATTTCCGGTAATGGTATCCAAACCATGATGCACATATTGAATTTGATTATTTTCGTAAATCCCACCTAACACACGCGAATCGTTTGTTGCAAAAAACCTTCCTTGAGATTGTCTTGCATTCGGTGCAAGAAAATAATTTTTATCCGCACGAATTAGTTTTACATCAATTGAAGCTGCTCCACTTGCTTTGGTGTCATCAATATGAATTAGATAAACAGAATCGCTCATTGAAGCAAAATTTCTGTTGGATAAGAAATATTGATCTTTGCTTTTTAAATCATAACCACCTCTTACTGGATGCATATTTCTAAGAGGCATTCCACCTTCCTTAATCCCGGACCAAAGTGTTAAATCAAGTGTTGAGTTCCCAGTATAACCGTCATACTTATCAATTTGCCAAATAACCGTTTGTTTGAAAGAGGTTTGCCAACTTCCACCTGGATTCAACAAATTAATAGTAATAAACGCCTCGTCTTTTGTCATTGAAATGGCGGGATAATCACTCCAAGAAGTGTCATTCAATGGATTTCCAGGCAGAGAATACACATTCCAGTTTCCCATTGGATCTTTAGTCTCTGAGAAACACACTACAATAAAACTGTTGCTCTCAGTTCTTCCTGCCAAGTAAATTAACATGAATCGATCGTTCTCGGGGTCATAAATCATTTTAGGATCAAAATTATCGAAATTCATTCCGATTTGAGCTGAAAATTGATTCAAAGCAATTTCGCCTATTGTCGAGTCATTCTCAGTGTCTCTTACAAAAATGGCTGAATTATAGGCCGATACAACAATTCCATCGTTAGAAATTGCCATTGAGTTATCACTTGGGTTTCCTGCCGATCCGATATTGGAAAGAAAAGAGGTGCCAATTGCTAGAGTATCGTTAGATTCTATTCCTCGGTTTGAGGAACGAGCAGCAGTTCGAGGATACTTTGCCTCAATAAGTGCCTTTTTTCTGAGCAACATACTTTTTGTGGAGTTACCGTCAGGCGATGGAGCTTCCAGATTCTGTAGTTTCATGCTCACTTCTTTGCTCATTGCTTGAGTCGCATTCACCGTTCCTTTCTTCTCTAAAACAAAATTAGTTGTGGTTTGCGCATATGACATCAAGGATAAAAAAAATGATGCAGTTAGGATACTTAGTTTTTTCATGATCAAAAATTAAGCCTCAATTTAGTCAAATCAGAGAGAAATCTCAATCTTTTCTCCTAAAAACTTCGGAGTTGTTTTCAACACATACACGTCAAGAACTGCTTTGCATTTGGCCAAATATTCGCGTAATCTCATGCGTGGGCTATACCATGGAGTTTTCGCATTCATGGCAATCGCATCTATTCCATTTTTTCGAGCGAGGTAGATTGCTCGTTCATTATGAAACTGCTGAGAAATCACAGTGACTTGATTTTGTCCAAACACTTCTTTCACCCGAATCATCGAATCGAAAGTTCTAAAACCAGCATAATCCATAGTAATGTCATTAGAATTTACTCCTAAATCAATCAAGTAATCTCTCATTTGTTGGGGTTCGTTATAACCTTTCACATGATTGTCTCCACTCACAATAACATGTTCTATTTTTCCAGAATGATACAATTCGTATGCGGTTTCCATTCTGTATCGAAAATAAGGATTTATGCCTCCATTATAGGCGAACTTAGAGGTTCCAAGCACAAGTCCAACCTTGTTTCTGGGAATATCCTTACTAGAAGAATACACAAACTCACGTGCATAATCTTTGACACTACGATTGCACACAACAATTCCAAAAATCAACAAAGCCAACGATAAAAGTCCAAACTGAAACCATTTTCTCATAAAAAGAATCAATCTCCGAATCATTGAGTATGTTGAGGTGTTTACTGATTCCATTCTTTTTGATCCAATTTGCGGTAATATGCTAGTATGTCTGTCAATTTTTTGGGGATTTCTACTTTTCCTAGTTCTTTTAACAACAACTGAGATTCCTTTTCAATAGGTTGATTCGGGAAACCGTTATCTCTCAAAAAATGGGTAAATTTGAGAACGGTAAAAGCATTGAAAAAAGTAAAAAACCTCTTTTCAAATTTACTAAAACTAGAAGTGTTTTCTCTGATTTCTTTCACCTTATTTTCAAAATCTATGGACGCCAAGAACTCCCGAACTTTTTCATTCTCGGGCACTGTTTTTTCTCTTTGGTACAACTTTTTGGTCCAAGTTGGAATGACTGCAAGATGATGAAAAGACTGAAAGTTATAGGTGTAAAACGTTTGGGACTCAGCTGCCAGGAAATCGCCAATTGCTTTACCGGTACCAAAAGGAACTCTGTCTGAGACTCTTGGTGAAGGAAAAACACACGTAGCGTTGAGCTCGGTGAAATTGCCTAATTCGATGATTTTTTGTAAAAAATAAAAGTCCTCTCCTGCTTTTCGTTTGTTCATTCCGCCTTGTTTTTGGTAGGCTGATGAGCGAACTGCCATACTAGAACCAACCGTGTGAAAAGCGAAGGGAAACCTACATAATCTGAGCGCCTGATTGTAATACCTTAAATGTAATTCATATTGAGTAATTCCCTTATTTATTGATTCGTTTTCGGAATTCAAAGGATGAGCATAGCGAATGGAACAACCGGGAGATTGGTCGAATTTCGCAAAATGATTTTCGATAGCGGTGAAGTAGTTTGTCTCAACTAAACAATCCGAATCGAGAGCTACGATAATTCCATCTTGTTCGTTTTGGTAAAAAATATGAACCGCTTCGTCCATTCCAATTTTTCGAGCCAACCCAACTCCTGCATGCTTTTTGGGAAGATTCAATTCTTTCAAAATATCCAAAGGGAAATTTGGGTTATTTGCTTTCCAACCCTCCAATTCTCGAATGGTTTGTTCGTTGCGCGCACAAATTTCAACAGCGGTAATTTCAGATTGATTCACCACTACAATAACACGGTAACCAGAATTGGGAGAATCACATGATTTCAACGAATCAAGAGTGGCCAATGTATGAGCTTCGTTGAAACAAGGAATAACAACGATAATTCCAAAAGGCTGGTTGGGACTTGAGTTAAGTTTTAGGGGTTGAAACCCGTATTTTTTGAGGTATGAATTCACAAATCGAAAGTAAGGAATTTGTGTATTATAAATCATGAATATCGTTAAAAATAATGCAAAAAATAATTAACTTAGCACTTCATTAAAAACAAGATAAACCGAGTGATTCTATCCAAAATATCTCTTATAAATTTCAAAAATTATGACCAAGCAGAATTAGAGGTTTCTCCTTTTGTAAATTGTTTTTTGGGAAAAAATGGGATGGGGAAAACGAATCTCCTGGATGGCATTTACTATTTATCTAATTGCAAAAGCTTTTTTAATTCTGTGGACACTCAGAATATAAAAAACGAAGAGGATTTCTTTGTAATTCAGGGAGAGTTTGATTCTTCGCAATCGGTTGAAAACATCTACTGTGGTGTAAAAAGAGGAAAGAAAAAAATCTTTAAAAAAGGAAAGAAGGAATACGAAAAGCTTTCGGATCACATTGGACTAATAAATACGGTTTTAATCTCACCAATGGACACCAATTTGATTTACGAAGGCAGTGAAACTCGAAGAAAATTTATTGATTTAATTATCTCTCAATACGACAAGGTATACTTGCAGCAGTTGATACAATACAACAAAGTATTGGCGCATAGAAATGCATACCTCAAAAGCTTACAACAAGGAACCAAATTTGATGAACTGTCACTCCAAATTTGGGATGAACAATTAGTAGTGTTGGGGAATAAAATCTATGCACAGCGAAAAGATTTTATTGAGGAGTTTCAGAATGAATTCAATGAAATTTATCAAACGCTTTCTGGCGGAAATGAAATCTCGCAACTCACTTACAAATCGCAGCTTGAAGAAAATGACTTGAGTGATCTGCTAAAAGCAAGTTTACACAAAGAAAAATACGTAGGTTACACAACCAAAGGAATTCACAAGGATGATTTTGTGTTCGAAATTCAAGAGAAACCCTTGAAGAAATTTGGATCGCAAGGTCAACAAAAAACGTTCTTGATTGCCCTTAAGCTTGCTCAATTTAAACATATTGAGTCAAAAACTGACTCAAAACCAATCTTGTTATTGGATGATATATACGACAAGTTAGACGAAGAAAGAATCGCTCATTTGATGAATCAAATTTGTGAAGGAACCTACGGACAAGTTTTTATTACTGATACCAATACTGAAAGATTGCCCGCTTATTTTAAAAAGAAAGACTACGAATGCTTTTCTTTTGAAGTAGAACGTGGCGCACTACAAAATAATTAATAACTAACTCACCTTATGAAAACAAAACTGATTGCTGCCGGACTTTTGTTGGGATTGTTGAACTGCGAAACTCCTGAAACTCCTCAAAATGAGATAGAAGTATCTCTTGAACAACAACTGACACAGAAAAACATCGACCTGATGTCGGACATGGAATTATACTTATTTAGTGAAGAACTTGAAAAAAACTTGATGGATGAAGAGAGCTTGGAAATTAGCAGAGGTCTTTCTGTAAAGCTATTGGAAACAGCTCAAAAACACCTTGAAAAATTTCCGGAAAGTGAATATCGGAGAGAATTAATTAGAAAAGGATCTAGAGCGGCACAGGGTCTTGGCCAAGATTATGAAGCAATCCGATTAATTAACATTGCCATAAAAGATAATAAAAACGACTCAACTATTATTGACGAAATGAACTTGCGCGCTTTTCTTTTTGACAAAATGGACAACAAAAAGAAAGCTCAAGAAGCTTATGAAGAAATCATTGCCTTGTTTCCCAATCACGAATCAGTGATAATGCACAAAGAAAGATTAAAAACACTTCATCTCACTGAAGATGAATTGATTAAATTATTTGAAGAAAAGAATGCAAAATAAACTTCAAGCCTTTGAAAGGCTACTCACCATCATGGACGACCTGAGGGAAAAATGCCCTTGGGACAAAAAGCAAACCATTCAATCTTTGCGTCATTTGACGATAGAAGAAACCTATGAGCTTGCTGATGCCATTTTGGATGAAAATATGGAAGACATTAAAGAAGAGATTGGCGACATACTGCTTCACATGGTTTTTTATTCCAAAATTGCTTCGGAAACAAACGACTTTGATATTGCAGACTCGTTGAATGCTGTGTGCGACAAATTGGTTGAAAGGCATCCACATATTTATGGCGATGTAAAAGCAGAAACAGAAGAAGAAGTAAAAAGAAACTGGGAAAAGATAAAACTTAAATCTGGGAAAAAATCGGTGCTTGAAGGAGTTCCAAAATCTTTGCCAGCACTTGTGAAAGCGAGTAGAATTCAAGAAAAAGCACGTGGAATTGGGTTTGATTGGGACAACAAAGATCAGGTGTGGGAAAAAGTAATTGAAGAGATAGAAGAACTGAAAGTTGAAATAGATTCAAATTCTAATAAAATTGAAGATGAATTTGGGGACGTATTGTTTTCTCTTATAAATTATGCAAGATTTATAGGCGTGAATCCCGAAAATGCACTAGAAAAAACAAACAAAAAATTCATCAAACGGTTTCAATACCTTGAAATAGAATCAAAAAAAGACGGGAAAGAACTCTCGGAAATGAGCCTAGAAGAAATGGATTTGTACTGGGAAAAGGCTAAAAAAATATAACAATTGGCACAAACAAAAGCAGACATAGAGTTGAATAGCTGGGTAGATGATTACTCCGACATGCTATTTAATTTTGCAGCAAACCGAGTTTCAGATAGGGATTTGGCCAAAGATTTGGTTCAGGATACTTTTTTTTCTGCGCTAAAAGCTTGGGATCGTTTTGAGCAAAAAAGTACGGTAAAAACATGGTTATTTTCTATTCTGAAAAGAAAAATAATTGACCAGTGGCGACAGCAGCAAAGTAGAAAAACGAAACCTATTTCGCAGTTTACAACAAATGATGAAGACGAAAACAATTGGATAGAAGCAACTACACCAAATAGCGAAGTAAACGAAACGGAAGCTTATTTTGAAAACAATGAATTGCGTGGAGCTTTGATGGGTTGTATCGATTTGTTGCCCGAAAAATCCAAAGGTATATTCATCGATAAATTTATCGACCACAAAGATTCTGAAGAAATCTGTAATGAGTATGAAATCACTTCGTCCAACTTTTGGGTAATAATTCACCGTGCCAAAGTTCAACTAAAAGGATGTTTGGATAAAAAATGGTTTGACCAATGATAGATTGTAAAGAAGCAGCACATTTGATAGATCGAAAAGATTTCGAGAAATTATCAATGAAAGAAAAACTAAACTTACGTATGCACAATGCAATGTGCGGACAGTGCAGAGGTTACAAACGTTTTTCCCATATACTAAAAAGCTTGTTTGGAGATATTACCAAACACCAAGAGTGTCTTTCTTGTGAGGAGAAAGAAGAGTTGAAAAAGAAATTATCTTCCAGTTAACTCAACCTTTATTTCAATAAAAAAGACCAGCCTTTCAGCTGGTCTTTTTGTTGCAATCAATACTTATTAATTCAATTTACTTTAGCTTATTCAGCGTGCACCCTACTCCTATTCTGAACCATCTCCCTGGCATTACTACCAAGTTTGTTTCTCTATATTCTTGATTTAAGAGATTGGCAATTTCACCGTAAATCAAAATCTTGCCGTTATCAAAGGCTAATTTTGTATCTACAATTGAGTAATCGTCTAAATTCACTCTATCTGTGTATCTGTAATTTACTGAATGAGTTATGTTTTTATGATATTTCAGAGCCACAAATGCCGTTAATTGGTGATTCAAGTTTTCCAACGCATACTTGGACAAAAGTCCGTCTTCTACACCAGTTTCTTGGTTCAAGTAGGTATAACCTACTCCCATTGTCTGAATAAATTTCCTTGAAAGTGGTTGCCAATTTATATCCACATCAACACCACTAGTATTCAATTGAATCAAGTTATTTGGCTGCCAAGGAGAATTTTCGTCAGCTCTAGTCCAATCAATGATGTTATTGCCTTCACGCACAAAATAACTTGCTTGAAGTTTGAAGAAACCGAGTTTTGCTCTAACACCTCCTTCGTAGGATAAGGCAACCTCTGGATTCAAGTTTTCGTTTCCAATATTGGTTCTTCCTTGGTAAAATAAATCTGTGTAGGTAGGAACCCTGTAAGTATAGCCAGCATTGGCAAAAGCCGTGATTTTTTTGGTGATTCTGTAACTTGCATCAATCCCTGGCAATAATACGCCATCAAAATCCGAGAAGTAACTAGCTTGCACTCCGGGTGTAATAAATAATCTCTCTTGCAACAACGAAAATTTATGCTCCAAAAAGGCAGTCTGAACAGTTCTTTGTCTTTTGCCTAAGTTATTACTTTGAATCCACACTTTACTCACATCAACACCCAGGGCAGTTTCTCCCAGTTTGCTCGAATAAATCATATTTAAGTTCACGCCCAAGGTATTGTTTATGTGCATGTTTCTAAAAAAACTAGGGTTTTGTCTTAAAAACACATACTCATCTTGGTTTCTTCTCCAATAAGTAGAAGCATTCAAAGCGATGCTTTTACTTAGCCTATTCTCATATTTTACCGAAACAACACTCGTTTGAGTTTCTTCATATTGATCAATAAAATCAGGGGAAGAATAAAATCCATTTGCTCCAAATTTCTTTTCGGTGAATCCGGCCATAAAAGCAAGGTTTTGGTCCTTCTCTTTTTTCTTATCAAACAACAACTTACTGGAATAAAATGCATTGGTAATTTCGTAATCTGTATTGTGTTTGTATCCATCCGAAGCACTTCTATTCAATGAAATTAAGTGACTTGCCTTTTTTCCTTTTATCCCTCCAGAAACTGTTAACTCATATAAATTAAAATCACCAGCGACTACTCTCTCTGTTAAAAAAGATTCATTAGGAACTTTTGTAATAATGTTAATTACACCCGCCAATGCATTTTGTCCATACACTCTTGCTCCAGCTCCTTTCACAATTTCAATTCGTTCGATAAGCGCCACATCTACTGGTATATTAAGAGAGTGATGCCCAGTTTGTGGGTCGCTCATTCTTACTCCGTTCAACAAAATAAGGACTTGGTCAAACGTACTTCCTCTTATTCCCGCATCTGCTTGCACGCCATTTGCTCCTCTTTGGCGAATATCAACACCTGCAACCTGTACAAGCAATTCGTTGATACTCATAGCTGGAGTGTTTTTTATTTTCTCCTTGCTCAAAACTACCACACTTTTCCCCTCTTCCATTTCGGAGAATGAAATTCTATCTGATTCTAGCTTAAACTCTTTGAGTCTTAAGACTGGGATATTTTCTATTATTGGAGGAATATCTAATCCGGTAGCGGACTTTACTACTTTTAATGTGTCTTGAGCCAATCCTGAAAAGGCGATAAACGATAAAACGACAGCTAATTTTTTCATATTTCTTTTTAAACGAAAGAGCAATATTAGTGACTTTTATGCTTCTTTGCGATTATCTGTGCAAAAAAAAGCCGTTCATTTTACTGAACGGCTCCTTGTTTTTTATTAATCAAGTAGTTAAAAGAAGAATCTCTTATTCTTCTTCTGTACTTTCATCTTTCCAGTCTGTTTTATCGTAAATTGATCTTTTTACTCTGTACAATAAATAGTACATAATAGGAACAAAAATAAGCGTTAAGAATGTAGCGAATGTCAATCCATAAATAATGGTTTCACTCATAGGCCCAAAGAACATAGCGTTATCACCTCCAAAATAAACATTGGCATCGTACTCTGTCATCAACCCAATAAAGTCAATATTCAATCCTATTGCTAAGGGCAACAATCCTAAAACGGTCGTAATTGCAGTCAACAATACAGGTCGAAGCCTTGTTTTCCCGCCTTCTATAATTGATTCTACAACCAGGCTGTTAGGCAACCATTGTTCAGGATCTAAACCTAATTCTTCCTTCTTTCTCTCACGAATTAAGTTGGTATAATCTATCAGTACAATCGCATTGTTCACGACCACTCCAGCAAGAGAAATAATTCCAATCATTGTCATGATAATGATAAAATCGTGCTGAGTAATTACCAATCCTAGGAAAACTCCTATCAAACTAAGCACCACCGCTGTTAAGATAATAGTAGGTGTAGAATAAGAGTTAAACTGCATTACAATTACTAATAAAATTAAGAAAACTGCAAAACCTAAAGCTCCCGAAAGGAAACTCATTTCCTCTGCTTGCTGTTCTTGACCTCCTGTAAAAGCATAAGAATAACCATCGGCTTTAAACTGTTTTCCTTCTGGTGATTTCATCCATTTTTCCAAATCCTTTTTTAATATTTCTACCACCTCATTTCCATTCGCCTCTGATGTCACATCCGAATAGATTGTTACTACTTGGTTCAAATCTTTTCTGACAACAGAACCATAAGTTGAACGCTCTTTTGAGTCTTTTATAACCGATCTAATAGGAATATTTAATAATTGACCTTTATTGTTTCTGAAGGCAATTTTTTGATCCAATATTTCGTCTATATTATTTCTCTTCTCTTTGTTGAGTCTCACGTTTATATCGTAAGTTTCATCGTCTTTTTTGTAAGTAGAAATATCACTTCCAAAAACAGCCGTTCTGATAGTAGAACCAATTTGCTGGGTAGAAAGCCCAAATCTTATTGCTTTGTTTCTATCCACTTCTAGCAACAATTCTGGTTTTCCTGTTTCTACATCCAATCTTAATTTTTCTATCCCTTGCACATTCTCGTTGGTCAGGGTTTTTAAAATTGCTTGTGATTTTTCTATTGTTTCGTCATAGTCGCCAGGTCCCCACACCTCAATATTAATTGGTGGATCTTGTGGCGGTCCATTCTGATTCTTGGTAATTACAATACTTACATCAGCCGTAAACTTGCCTTTGAGCACTTCTCTTAGCTCTTCCATAACTGCTTGAGTACTTAGCGGTTTGCCAGTTGAGTCAAACCGATCTTCGAAATCGGCAAACTGCACAGCAACTCTGGCTTTGTGTGGGGTACTTCCACCTGCCATTTGTCCACTAGCAGGATCCGATGTTCCTTCCCCTACCTGAGCCAATATGGAAGAAATAAAAGGTTTTTTCTCTGTGATTAATTTACCTTCTTCGTTGTGAAAGCTCACTACGTTGTAATAGTCTTTGTACTTCTTGTAAACAGTAGAATCAATAATTGCTTCTACCTCTTTGGTAATCTCATTGGTCACCGAAATATCAGTTCCAATTGGTGTCTCGATGTAAATATTTACGTAAAGTGGTTCGTTCTCTGGAAAGAACAATACTTTTGGTGGAAACACTCCCATCAACACAAACGAAAAAATCAATAATCCGATAGTTCCAAACAATACTTTTCTTGGAATACGCATCGCTTTTTTTAAGAAATTTTCATAAAAATTCTCGAGCTTAGGCAATGAATTCTCTTGAAATCTTTTGGTGCCAGGAGTAAAGAAGAATAAATTCAAGAAAGTAAGTACTCCACCCACAATCAATAAATTACTCAACAAAATAACGCCTGCAACTGCAAAAAGTAGTCCTAAACCAATTGCAACAGCTGCCAAAATCATAAGTCTCTTTTTGTTGGGAACTTTTGACTCTACGCTCATCCAAACGGCCGCAAAAACAGGGTTAATTACCAAAGCAATGAACAAGGAAGACCCCAATACAATCATCAGAGTAAGTGGCAAGTATTTCATGAACTCACCAATAATTCCAGGCCACATCGCCAAAGGAACAAAAGCTGCCAAAGTAGTTGCTGTGGAGGCAATAATTGGCAGAGCAACCTCTCCTACTCCATATTTGGCGGCATTTGTCGCACTATAGCCTTCGTCCATCAGTCGATACACGTTTTCCACTACCACAATTCCATTATCCACAAGCATTCCTAAAGCAAGTACAAGAGAGAAAAGAACCATCGTATTCAGGGTAATTCCCATAGAATCTAAAATCATGAAAGACATGAACATAGATAATGGAATCGCCACACCCACAAACAAGGCATTTTTCAGTCCCAAAAAGAACATCAAAACCAAAACAACTAGAATAATTCCGAAAATGATTGAGTTCTCAAGGTTACTCACCATTCCTCGAGTAGCCGAAGATTGGTCATTTGTTATACTCACATCCACTCCTTCTGGAATTCCCTTTCTTTCTGCGACAATTTTCTTGATTTTATCAGCAGCTTCCAGCAAGTTTTCACCACTTCGCTTTTTAATATCAAGCATCACTACTGGCTCCTGAAACTGCCTCGCGTAGGAGGAAATATCAGCATCTCCGAATGTCACATTTGCAATTTCATGGAGGTAAATTTCATTTTCACCTCCTTCACTTTTCACAATGATGTTCTTGATTTCTTCCACATCTTGAAACTCTCCTTCAATTCTTACAGATCGGTTTTTACCACCAAGCAGAATTTCTCCTCCTGGCATTGTCACGTTTTCTGCTCTTATCGAGTTGATTACATCATTAAAAGACACTTGCATTGCCTCTGCTTCGTATTTTTTTAATTCAATTTTGATTTTCTTTTCTTGAATTCCTCGAATATCTACCGCATTAATCTCAGACAACGCTTCGATTTGATCTTCCAATACTTCTCCGTATTTTTTCAAATCATCTGTTGTGTAATTTCCAGATAAGTTGATGTTCATCACGGGCATTTCAGAAAAATCTACTTCTCTAATAGTTGGTTCAAAATCAAGAGCAGGAAATTCCGGTTTTGCCCGTGCATCAGCAATTGCATCTTGTACTTTTCTTCTTCCCTCCTCAATCGAGATATTAAAATTAAACTCAATCTTAATGGAAGAATATCCATAAATAGAAGTGGAAGTAATCTCTTTCACATCTTTGATAGAATTGAATTCTTTTTCAAAAGGTGCCGTAATTTTGTCTTCAATAAATTCGGGAGAACCACCAGGATAGGGTGTTCCAACATAAATTTCAGGAATTACTAATTCAGGAAAACTCTCTTTGGGCATCGAAATGTACGCTGACAATCCAGCGATAAAAATCAATGCAGCAATCAAGAACACCGTTTTTCTGTTATTAACCGATAAGGTCGTTAGGCCAAACTGTTTGAGTTTACCCGACTTTTTTTCGTTTATTTCGTTCATAATAATCTAGTCTTCTTGGTTTTTACAATTCCGTTACTTTCTGTCCGTCGGATACAGCAGAAGCTCCTTTTGTGATAATGGTTTCTCCGGGTTTTACTTCAGATTTTTCACTAATCTGAGTTTTGTTTCCTTTCACATAAATCACGTCTACTTTTCTCATTTTGGCCACTCCTTTGTCGAATACATACACGTATTTCATTCCTTCGCTGTCTGTCAATACACTTTGAGAAGGAATAAGAATCGCTTCTTTCGTGAAGTCTTTTTCAACTGTCACTTCTGCAATCAGGTTTGGTATAATCTCTTTGTCTTTGTTCGCCACTTCAATCTGAATTGGGAAAGTTCTGTTGGTAGGATTAATAAATTTCCCGATGCTCGATACTTTTGCCTCGATTACTTTGTTCAATGAAGGGAAATTTAAAGACACTTTATTTCCAACTTCTATGTCCATTAAATAAGCTTCAGAAACCTCTGCCTTTACTTTTACTTTGTCGAGGTTCACTAATCTAATCATGGGCATTGCTGGCGAAGCCATTTCACCCAACTTGGTGTAAATTTCATCAACATAACCGCTAAATGGCGCAACCACCGCAGACTTTGATGCCTGTGTCTTCAAAGTAGATAATCTTGTTTGTAACGATTCCACTTGGTTTTTGGATTGAACATAGTTTGCTTCAGCTCCAATTCCTTGTTTCTTCAAGTTTTCTTGCTTTTCTAACAGGTATTCAGCCAATTCCAAAGACTTTTCAATCTCTTGGATATTCTTACTCAAAATTTCTGAATCCAATGTTGCAATAGTTTTTCCAGCGGAAACATACTGTCCTTCTTTTACATAAATAGCTTTTACCATTCCTTGAGTTTCTGGCCCAAGCATAATAGTTTTGTCAGCTTGCACACTTCCTTGAAAAGTTACATCTTCAGAAATGGAGTTATTAGATACGGTATCTATGGATACCAGAGGATAATTATTTTCTCTTGTTGTGTCTAGTGAAGTAATTTGAGCTTCCACTTTACTTAAACTGTCTTCCAATGCGGCAATTCTAGATTCAAATTCTATTTTTTGTAGGTTTAATGTAGTGAGTGAGGTATTGGTCTCTTCTTTTGAATTACAGGAAATGATCAGGGAACTTGTCAAAACCGTAAATGCGATGGTTGTAATTTTCATAATATATTGTTTGAAGCGTGGTTAGTTATCTGTTATAATTTGTTTGTTATTTTGTCCAATTCTATTTTGGCCGTAACCAAGTTGTACATCGATTGAATGTATTGAGTTTGAGCAGACAAATATTGAGTTTGAATTTGTGATAAATCCAAAGATGAAATCAATCCTTCTTTGAATTTTATTTGGTAATTGTCGTAAATCTTTTTTGAAATCGCTACTGCTTCTTTACTTGTGTTGTAAGTTTCAAAAGCATTGCTGTATTTTGTTTTAGCCGCTTGTGTTTGAATGGACAACCCTTTTTCTAACTGGGCTAAATTATTCTCTGTTTGTTTCAATTCTATTTTTGCTTGAGAAACCAATGCCATTCTAGATCCACTAGAAAAAATAGGCACAGATAAATTCAGACCCCAAATAGTAGTTGGAAACCAAGGATTTCCTGATTGTAACAAATCAAAATCATTTCTCAAAGCATTTTGCTGATGAGTAAAAAAAGCAGTTAATGAAGGTAAATATTGTGATTGCTCATATTTCACGTTCAATACATTCAGCTCTCTTTGTTGGTTCAATAATAGAAAATCAATATTTTGAGAAATATCGGAAGTCACCTCGCTTTGTGCAGCATCCAAACTTGAAATAACTGCATCAAAATCTGAACTCAACGAAATGGTTTCGTTCACCTCCATACCCATCTGAAATTTTAATAAGTTCTTCGCATCTTCTAATTGTCGTTTAGCACTATTTAGTGAATTTTGAGAAGTCAACACATTCAAAGAAAGTTGGGTTACGTTGTCTTCTTCAATAAGTCCTTCTTCAAATAATCCTTTCGTTTGGTTATAAATCGATTTGGAAGTTTCAGAAATCTCTGTCAAAGTAACTACTGTTTTTTCGGCAACGAGCGCACCGTAGTATGCTTTTATCACATTTTCTTTTACATCCTGGATTGTTTTTGTTTTTTGAAATTCACTAACCTTTTTGAATTTTTTAGAAGTTTGTAATCCTACGATGTAACTTCCATTAAAGATCAATTGATTGGCATTCAACGAACCTTTTGCGTTGTATTCTGTACCAAACTGCAAGGCGATTAATTCATTCGGATCTCCAGCTGGATTCAATGCATTTCCAGGAAGAACTGAGACGGGTATATCCAAGAAGTTTTGAAATTCTCCAGAAGCCGAAATTTGCGGCAAACCGATTGCTCTTGTTTCTTTTACTTTTTGATTTGCGCTTTCGATTCCCAGAATTGCATTCTTAACCGAAGCATTGTTTTTTGCGGCAAACTCTATCGCTTCTGCAAGCGAATAGGTTTGTTGGGCTAGGGAACTAAATCCAACCAGACACGCCAAGGCTAAAATGATTCTTTTCTTTTTCATGTTGTTAGTTTATTATTGTTTTTTAAGTATTCTCTTCCTTTTTCATTTATTATTCCTCTCAAATGGTATTTAATCATCTCAGAATAAACATTTTCCACAGAAAAATCATCTGTAGGAAACACCTCTTGATTAAATATCATGTCAATTTTTTCTGAATAGAGTTTTGCGACAATTTCTGGATTCAATTCTCCGTGATAAAAACCTTCTTTCATTCCTCTTTCGATATTGGTTTTTATACATCCATAAACGTCTTCCCGCTTGTGAGAAATGAAAAGATTCCAAGCTTTTGGATGATATTTCTCCAAATCGTACAATAAAGATGGATTGACCGATTTTAATTTTTCTATCAAAACTTTTGAAAAAGCATAGGTTTCTTCAATTGCATTTTTACTTGTTTTTGTCAATGATAACAACAACTCCATTTCTCCATTAATATCCATTTTCATTAAGGTAGAAACAATTCCATCTTTATCTTTGAAATACTTGTACAACGTTTTTTTTGAAATCCCTAATTCCTTGGCAATATCATCCATCGTGACACTCTTTACGCCATACTTCATGAAGAGGGGTAAAATCTGCTTGAGATAGTTTAATTTTTGTTCTTTCACGCCACAAAAGTAAAGTAAAAAAAACATTAAGGAAACTTTTTACACGAAAAAAGTTTCCCTCGTGTAAATAAAAATTTAAACAAAATTTACCTTGTTATTTTACAGCCTTTAAGCTAAGGTCAAGATTTTTCACAGAATGAGTAAGCGCACCCATTGAAACGAAATCCACACCACATTCGGCATAATTTCTTATGGTTTCGATTGTAATTCCACCCGAAGCTTCGGTCTCATATTTTCCGTTAATCAAATTTACAGCCGAACGAATGTCTTCAAAAGAAAAATTATCCAACATGATTCTGTCCACGTTTCCAATTTCAAGTACTTGTTTTACTTCTCCAAGGTTCCGTGTTTCTATTTCAATTTTCAAGTCTTTTCCTATGGATTTAAGGTAGTTGTTTGTTTTTGAAATTGCTTTTTCAATTCCTCCAGCATAATCAATGTGGTTGTCTTTTAACATGATCATGTCGTACAGCCCAAATCGGTGGTTGGCTCCTCCCCCAATTCTCACAGCCCATTTTTCTAAAAAACGAAGCAAAGGAGTTGTTTTTCTTGTATCCAGGATGGTAGTTGGTAAGTCCGAGATAAGAGAAGATACCTCAAATGTTTTGGTAGCAATTGCGCTCATTCGTTGCATACAATTAAGCACCAATCTTTCGGCTTTTAAAATTGCATGAGTGTTTCCCGAAACATAAAAAGCAATATCTCCCACCTTCATTTTATCTCCATCGTTCATCAAAATCTCCAACTGAGAATTGTTATCGAAATAATGAAAAATTGACTTTGCCAATTCTACCCCAGCCAATACACCTTCTTGTTTCACTATTAGTTTAGCTTTTCCAGTTTCTTCTGCTGGGATGCAAGCTAAAGAGGAATGATCGCCTTCTTTTATGTCTTCTTGTATGGCTAACTCTATAAATTCTCTTATTTCTTTCTCAGTTACTTTCATCCAAAATATTTTTACCAAATATACTTATTTTGTGAAGAGATAATTTTATACCTCAGTAAAAAAAAGTAACTTTGTTTCCCAGTTACTACATCCAAACAAACTACTTAAATGAACAAGACAAAGTATATTTTTGTAACTGGTGGTGTTACTTCTTCCTTAGGAAAAGGAATTGTATCAGCCTCTCTTGCAAAATTATTAAAAGCTAGAGATTTACGAGTTACCATTCAGAAACTCGACCCATACATCAACATTGATCCAGGAACACTAAACCCTTACGAACATGGTGAATGTTTTGTAACCAATGATGGCGCAGAAACAGACCTGGATTTAGGACACTACGAAAGGTTTTTGGACATTTCTACTTCTCAGGCAAACAATATCACAACGGGAAGGATTTACCAATCCGTTATCAATAAAGAGAGACAAGGTGTTTATTTGGGTAAAACAGTTCAGGTTATTCCTCACATTACCAATGAAATAAAAGACAGTATAAAACTTCTTGGTGAAAACAACGAATATGACGTTGTGATTACAGAAATTGGAGGAACAATCGGAGATATTGAATCACTTCCTTTTGTGGAAGCTGTACGACAATTAAAATGGGAATTGAAGCAAAATTGCTTGACAATTCATTTAACACTAGTACCTTATCTTGCTGCAGCTGGGGAATTAAAAACAAAACCAACTCAACATTCCGTAAAAAAACTCCAAGAATTGGGAGTTCAGCCTGATATTTTGGTTTGTAGAACTGAACACAATTTAGAAAAAGACATCAGAGACAAAATTGCTCGTTTTTGTAACGTTTCAGAAGAGTCAGTCATTCAATCTATTGATGCAAAAAGTATTTATGCTGTTCCACTTTTGATGCAAGAAGAAGGGTTGGATAAAGTAGTAATTGATAAATTGAATATCGAGACCAAAGAGTTGCCAGACTTAACTAAATGGAATGAGTTTTTGGAAAAACAAAACAACCCAAAAGATGAAATTCACATCGGGTTGGTTGGTAAATATGTGGAATTGCAAGATTCTTACAAATCAATTGTAGAATCTTTAGATATTGCCGGAGTTTCAAATTCTTGTAAGGTAAAGCTCCAATTGATTTCATCTGAAAATGTATCTGCGAACAATGTAGCGAAGAAACTCAATGGAATTGACGGTCTATTGGTTGCACCAGGTTTTGGAGAAAGAGGAATTGAAGGGAAAATAGAGGCGATAAAATTTGCTCGTGAAAACAACCTACCTTTTTTAGGAATTTGCTTAGGGATGCAATGCGCAGTTATTGAATATGCACGAAATGTATTAGACCTCAAAAAGGCACATACCGTTGAAATTGATTCAGAAACTCCTCATCCAGTTATTGATTTGATGGAAGATCAAAAAAACATCAGCGATATGGGTGGAACAATGAGATTGGGAGAATACGACTGTGAATTGAAAGAAGGATCCAACGCACAAAAAAGCTATGGAAAAACTTCGATCAAGGAAAGACATAGACATCGATACGAATTCAACAACAAATACCTTGATTTTTTTGAAGAAAACGGAATGATTGCCACGGGAAAAAACCCACACAATGAGTTAGTTGAAATAGTTGAAATACCAGAACACAAATGGTTTACTGGGGTTCAGTTTCATCCTGAATACAAAAGTTCAGTAGAAACACCACATCCACTATTTATTGGGTTCATCAATGCTTGTAAAGCATAACCAACGCGAGAGAATTACATCACACTCAAAGGAAAGGAAACCCTTTGCTTTCTTTAAATAAGTTGATAGATTAAAAAAATCCAGTGAATTAAGTTTCACTGGATTTTTTTGTGGATTCATTAATAGATTTAGTTTGGACTTAAATGAAGTCTTAACGTGTTGGCTTATATTTTATCCTGGTTTTACTTTTTTTTTAAAAAATGGATGTAATGTAATTCAACTTATTTCAGATTAGGTCAAGACATAAAAAAAGCCCAATCAATTTGATTGAGCTTTTTGATTTATTAGTCAGCTACTTACTTATTAATCTGTACGTAACCGTTGTATACTTTCTTGTCTACTGTGTTGGTTCCTAAATCGATTACATAGAAGTAAGTTCCGTTTGGTAGCATTCCATTGCCCATCGCTTTTCTTGCCATGTTATCCACGTTAGACTTCCCGATGAACTCATTCGTGTAGCCTCTTTGTTCAAATACTAATGTTCCGTATCGGTTAAAGATTTTCACTACGTTCTGTGGGTAGTTTCCTAACTCTGCTAAATCCCAGAAGTCATTCTTCCCATCTCCGTTTGGTGAGATAAATTGTGGGATATCTAATTCCTGCTCACAGTTCACTATCACATCAAACGTACATGAGTCTGCATTCAT
>ENA-OUOG01001410-OUOG01001410.1-marine-metagenome-genome-assembly--contig:-NODE-1410-length-28063-cov-4.507861_pt1 | contig 28063 bp, 31 predicted proteins | sample MGYA00248635_ERZ508505 | MGnify/ENA primary metagenome ERZ508505 (study PRJEB26176, sample SAMN06267871) | marine metagenome | isolation source: Saanich Inlet, British Columbia, Canada | place: Pacific...
ACATCGTCATAATAGATAGACATAATTTAGGAAGATAAAGATGCCAAAAGTTCTTATTGCAGACAAAATGAGTCCTGCCGCCGAACAAATTTTTCGTGACCGAGGTCTCGAAGTTGATGTGATCACGGGGCTTGATCGTGATGAATTGATCAAGATTATTGGGAATTATGATGGGCTTGCCGTTCGCTCGTCGACCAAAGCAACACCGCCTGTTATTGAGGCAGCGTCTAAGTTAAAAGTTATCGGCCGCGCCGGTATTGGTGTTGACAATATTGACTTACCAGCAGCGACCCAAAAAGGGATCGTTGTTATGAACACGCCATTTGGCAACTCCATCACGACGGCCGAACATGCAATCGCCATGATGTTTGCTTTGGCGCGCGAAATTCCTGTCGCCAACGCATCAACCCACGATGGTAAATGGGAAAAGAACCGTTTTATGGGTGTTGAGCTGACGAATAAAGTACTCGGCATCATCGGGTGCGGCAATATTGGTTCTATTGTAGCCTCGCGCGGTGTCGGGCTCTCCATGCGGGTCATTGCTTTTGATCCGTTTTTAACGCCAGAGCGCGCGATTGAAATTGGCGTTGAGAAGGTCGATCTTGATGAGCTTCTTAAACGCGCTGATTTTATAACGCTGCATACGCCACTCACAGACAATACACGCAATATATTGGACGCGGCTGCTTTCGCTAAAACGAAAAAAGGTGTTCGCGTTATTAACTGTGCTCGCGGCGGTTTAATCGTTGAGGCTGATCTTAAGGCAGCCTTAGACAGTGGCCAAGTTGCTGGCGCTGCTCTAGATGTGTTTGAAGTCGAGCCGGCAAAAGAGAGTGTTTTCTTTGGAATGGAAAACGTAGTGTGTACGCCTCATTTGGGCGCGGCGACGGAGGAAGCCCAAGAAAATGTAGCCTTACAGGTTGCTGAACAAATGTCTGATTTTTTAATGAGTGGTGCTGTTAACAACGCGATTAATATGCCTAGCATTTCGGCACAGGATGCCCCGCGTTTGCGTCCATTTGTTGCGCTGGCGGAGCAATTAGGACTATTTGCGGGCCAAATTACGGAGAGCCGCATCCAAGCGGTAACGATAGAATATGCTGGTGAAGTAAGTGATCTTAATTGCGCGCCCCTTACAGCGGCGGCTATTGCTGGTTTGTTGCGTCCGCTGATGAGCGATGTCAATATGGTCAGTGCGCCGAGCCTTGCAAAACAACGCGGCTTGCAGATTTCTGAGATGAAGCAAGAGGCCGCGGGTGCCTATGACAGTTATATTCGTCTGGTTATTAAAACCGAGCGTCAAGAGCGGTCGATTGCGGGAACGGTTTTCTCCGACGGAAAACCACGTATTATTCAAGTCAAAGGTATTAATATGGAGGCCGAGTTATCGCCGGTGACGCTATACGTCACAAACACCGATAAACCAGGTTTTATTGGTGCTTTGGGGACTTTACTTGGTAAGCACAATATTAATATTGCGTCATTTAATTTAGGTCGCGAAAAACCGACAGGCGATGCTATATCGCTGGTGAGTATTGATGAGGATATCTCTGAGGATGTGCTTGCAGAACTCAATGCTTTGCCTCAAGTTGTTCAAGTTAAAACACTGTATTTCTAGGAGACTATAATGGCCAATGTGGTTGTGGTCGGCTCACAATGGGGCGACGAGGGCAAGGGCAAGATTGTCGATTGGCTCTCTGTTCGCGCCGATATTGTTGTGCGCTTTCAAGGCGGTCACAACGCAGGCCATACTTTGGTTATTAACGGTAAGACTTATAAGTTAAGTCTATTGCCCTCAGGTATCGTGCGCGAAGGTAAGCTATCTGTCATCGGTAATGGTGTTGTGGTGGACCCATGGGCTTTGATAGACGAAATGGAACGGTTGCGCGACCAAGGTGTTGAGATTACGCCTGAAAACCTCAAGCTTTCTGAGAGTGCGACACTTATTTTGCCAGTGCACCAACAATTGGATGAAGCGCGCGAAGGGGCGAGTGCTGGCACAAAGATTGGGACGACAAAGCGTGGTATTGGGCCAGCTTATGAAGATAAAGTAGGGCGCCGTGCATTGCGTGTCTCGGACCTTTTATCGCCTGATTTATTGGTGGAAAAAGTTGAGAACCTATTGGTTCATCACAATGCTTTACGCCGTGGTATGGGCTTGGAGCCTATAGATGGCGCTGTGATGGTCGCGCAGCTGACGGAGATCGCGCCTAAAATTATTCCATATATAGCGCCTGTCTGGAAGATACTCGATAATGCGCGTCGCGCGGGTCAGCGTATCTTATTTGAAGGTGCGCAGGGAACATTGCTTGATATTGACCATGGTACTTATCCATTTGTAACCAGTTCAAACACAATTGCTGGTCAGGCTGCCGTGGGCAGTGGTATTGGACCATCTGCCTTGTCACATGTTTTGGGGATCACCAAGGCTTATACGACGCGGGTTGGCGAAGGCCCGTTTCCAACGGAACAAGAAAACGAGGTCGGGCAGCGCTTAGGTGAGCGTGGGCATGAGTTTGGAACGGTGACAGGAAGAAAGCGCCGTTGCGGTTGGTTTGATGCTGTCTTAGTTCGTCAAGCTGCGATAACCGGCGGTATTAACGGGATTGCCTTAACTAAGCTCGATGTTTTGGATGGTTTTGACGAGATCAAAATATGCGTTGGTTATGAGTTAGATGGCGAGACAATTGATTACTTGCCGCCGACAGCATTCGCTCAGGCGAGGGTGAAGCCAATTTACAAGACGGTGCCAGGCTGGCATGAAAGCAGTTATGGGGCACGTAGCTGGGCAGATTTGCCCGCGAATGCGGTTCAGTATGTGCGTTATATTGAAGAACTTATAGGCACGCCTGTCACCCTATTGTCGACAAGTCCTGAGCGAGACGACACGATATTAATGCGTGATCCTTTTGAAGACTAGATTTTATATTTTTTTTAAAATCGGCGTGAGCTTAAAAACTAATCGGAATGTGTGTTGGCTGCGAGCAAGGGTGTTTCACCATCAGAGGCAATACGCTGGATTTCATCTCGAATTTTTTCAAAGGCACGCTGTTCTATCTGACGTACACGTTCTCGACTGATCTCAAATTTAACGCTTAGTTCTTCAAGTGTGAGGGGTGGCTCACTTAAGCGTCTTGCTTTTAAAATGCTTTGCTCGCGCTCATTTAAGATCGACATTGCCTGAAAAAGCAGCGCATTGCGATTGGCACGTTCGGTTTCATTAACCAAAGCTGTTTCCTGGGTATCAGCTTCATCGACCAACCAGTCCTGCCATTCGTCACCGTTTTCAGCGTCCCCCCCCAAAGGCGTGTTGAGTGATTGATCGCCGCCAGTCATCCGGCCTTCCATCATTCGCACTTCCTCTGGTGTGACATTTAATTTGTTTGAAATTTCAGTCACTTGGTCTGGGTGCATTTGGCCATTGTCAATTGCTTTCATCTCACCTTTAAGGCGCCGAAGATTGAAAAACAATTTTTTCTGAGCAGCGGTTGTGCCAATTTTTACGAGGCTCCAAGAGCGCAAAATATATTCTTGAATAGAGGCGCGTATCCACCACATGGCGTAAGTGGACAGCCTAAAACCGCGTTCGGGGTCAAACTTACGAACTGCTTGCATTAAACCGACATTACCCTCTGAAATAACTTCTCCTATGGGCAAACCATAGCCGCGGTAACCCATGGCTATTTTGGCGACTAGGCGCAAGTGACTGGTTACTAGTTTATGCGCTGCTTTGACGTTTCCTGTTTCGGCGTAATCTGTTGCTAATTCATACTCATCTTGCGCTTCCAGCATTGGGAAACTGCGAATTTCTTGCAAGTAGCGCTGCAGGCTCCCCTCTGGGGATGGCGCTAAGATAAGGCTTTTCGTATCTGACATAAGCGTCCTCCTGCCTCTTATATAGGCACGGTTTATGGCCGAAAAAAGGCCTTAAAAGCCATTTTAACCTAAAAAAGCTTTATCGAGTTGGCTGAGGTCCTTTGGTAAGTCAGCATCGAAATAGAGTTGTTCTAGGCTGACAGGATGTTCGAAGCCTAAAGCGGCCGCGTGCAAGGCCTGGCGCGACAGTGTTGATACGGCTTCGGCTAGGTTTGGGGCTAGTTTCTGAATGCGTGTTACCATGCCAGATCCATATGCGTTATCGCAAACTACTGGGTGACCAATATGGGACATATGAACGCGTATCTGGTGAGTGCGTCCTGTTTCAAGGCTACATTGTACTTTTGACAGCATTGCGTCGTGGCTAATTGCTAAGCGATGATAATGCGTTGTCGCTTGGCGGGCATCAGGCGAATTTGAGATGCTCTGCTTCAAGCGGTTATGCCTAGAGCGGGCGATAGCGGCCTCAATTGTGCCATTTATGGGTGTCGGGTTACCCCAGACAAAGGCGATATAGTGGCGTTGCAGTCGGCCGTCGCGCCCATGGGCCTTAAATTGCTCGGAAAGCGCTTGGTGCGCCATATCTGTTTTTGCAACGACCATGACGCCACTTGTGTCTTTGTCGAGTCGGTGAACAATGCCTGGACGCCGTTCACCGCCAATGCCAGCTAAGGTATCGCCGCAATGGTTTATGAGAGCATTGACCAGCGTACCCTCAAAATTGCCTGGCGCGGGGTGAACCACCAATCCTGCTGGCTTATTCAGTACAATCAGTTGGTCATCTTCAAACAAAATATCTAGAGCAATGTCCTCACCGCGAATTTGGGTATCACGCACCTCCGGCGGGTCGATGAAAATTTCGTCATTTTCTTGGATGGTGATTGATGGTGTGACTTTTGTTATAAAGTTAGCGCGTCTGAAGACCTTTACATGCCCCCCTTTAATCCAACTTTGGAGCTGGCCGCGGCTAATATCTTGCAAATGTGCTGCTAATATGCGATCCAGCCGCATGCTGTTTTCTTCGGCAGATACAATAAATTGAATAGGTTCTAAACGCATGACGCAAGATATACACGAGCCAATGGCAGAAGCAAACCAAACTGATGAAAATCAGCCACAGCCATTACCTAGAAGCACACCTTATTTGCTTGGCTTGGTAATTTTCCTCGGCGTCGCCATTATCGCTTGCCTTGCTGTTCTGGTTATCACAATCATTATGCGGATAAGCGCCGACGACAGCACGGCAAAGGACCAAAAAGCTGCCGCCGAACCTTTGCAGGTTAATGAGATATTGGTGCCCGCTGGTGCAACATTAATGACGGTCCAGCCGTTTGAGCGCAATATCTTGGTGCGCGTTCAGGACGGCGAAAATGCAATTATCATTGTCTATGACCCCCGTGAGGGTGTGGAGCGTTCGCGCATTCGTCTTAAGCAAGGTAATTAAAACGGAAACCATCCTTCTTCGGGCGTAAATTTAACATAGCCTATATTAGCGCCGAGTCGCATGCCAATGCCAACGCGCAGGGGTGCCACTATGATCTCGTCTCGTTGTAAGAAGTTTGCAGAGACGCCGCCAAGGTAAAAAGCCGAGCCTTCGACGCCAACAAAGCGTTTGTGAAGATCTTTTGGATTATTCAAACCGTAAATCAGCGCGAAGCTTTTGGTGGCGTTTCCACCAGAGTCAATTCCTGCTGATGGTCCGCGCCAGTAAATGGGCTCTCGCCGGCCGTCTTGCATTTCAAGTTCACCGCGTCCGTAGCGTAAACCGAGCATAATCGCAGCGCTCACCTCTTCGCCACGTAAAACGGCTGTCGGGGGGCCATATTGCGCAAAAAGGCGGCCAACAACTTCAGCCATACTCTCGGCTGTTGTTCCTAAAAACTTAGCGCCCTCAATGACGAGGCGGCTTTGTGAAAAGTTCTCGATTTTAGGCGCATCCTGCGCTTTGGCCGATGGCGCACTGAGCGCTAAAAATGCTGTGAGCGCTAAAAAAAACACGTTAATTTGAAAAATATTAATAAGGGTCAAGTTTATCCGCGCCATTTAAGCCTCCATTATTGTTAGTAAGACTATTCAATAATTCGTGGCGTTTGTCGAGCGTGTGCAATGAAGTGTGGGTTGTCTAGGCCGCGTTCGAGTTTGCCGTAAACAAGAGGGCGACCATCGAGCAAGGTTACGCAACCACCAGCGCTGAGCAGAATGGCATGACCTGCTGCTGTATCCCATTCCATTGTACGGCCATGCCGCGGGTAAATATCAGCCCGCCCCGCTGCAAGAATGCAAAATTTTAAAGATGAGCCGACGCTTACAATGTCGCTTAAGTCATGTTTGTGAATGAACGCGTCAGTTTGAGGCGCTCGATGTGAACGTGAGGCGACGACGCGGTAGGCGCTAAGCTCATTCTCTGCAGCACGTATTGGCGTTAATTCTCCGAAAGTTGGCCTGTCGTTGACGTCGCAATTATCTTTCATGAAGGCGCTGTCTTTACCTGATAGGTATAGTTCTTTACGCGCAGGTGCATAAATAACGCCGGCAATTGGAAGCCCTTTTCGGATAAGACCGATATTAACGGTGAAGTCATTTTTATTGTTAATGAACTCTCGTGTTCCGTCTAAAGGATCGAGAAGAAAAAATGTATCGTCTAGCCGTCCTGGTATAACCTCATTGCTGGCTTCTTCACCAATAATTTGGATACCGGGGGCAATTGCCATGAGACCTGCTGCTAAAACCTTCTCAGCGTCTCGGTCTGCCGCTGTTACTGGGCTATCATCGCCTTTACGCTCTGTGGTAAAGCCGGCTTCTCGGTGCTTCATAATACATGCGCCGGCCTCGATTGCGAGGTGGGCCATAGCAATCATAAGATCTTGGTCATGCGGATCGGTGAGCTGTTCTTGCATAAGCATTTAAGCTGGGTAACATATTGAAAATATGCTGACCAGCCTAAAAATCTAGGCCGCTTTATCGGGCAGAACCCGATATCCACGCCCCCATACTGTTTCAATGAAAGGCTCACCATCAAGCGCGTCTTCTAATTTTTTGCGTAGCTTGCAAATAAAGACATCAATAATCTTGATTTCCGGTTCATCTATGCCGCCGTAAAGATGGTCTAAAAATGCATTTTTCGTTACCAAGCCTCCTTTTTGGAGGCATAATAAGCGGAGCATCTGAAACTCTTTCGGTGTGAGGTCAAGTTGTTTGCCTCCGACATCGACAGATTGTCGCCTCAAATCAAGGGACAGGCGTCCAATTTTCATCATGTTCTCACCATAGCCATTGGCGCGGCGAATATTAGCCCGCAAGCGGGCGATAAGCTCCAGACTATTGCATGGTTTTAAAATGAAATCGTCGGCGCCTTGTTCGAGCGTGGTCAGGCGGGTGTCGATCTCTTCTTTGCCAGATAGAATTATAATTGGGACTGTCGCGTTTAAAGCGCGAATCTTACGCAAGCAGGCTTCGCCCCTCATGTCAGGTAAACCTAAGTCGAGGATAATCGCTTGGAACTCATAGAGTGCTAAATATTCCAAACCTTCTTCGGCATTGTAAGCTGCTTCTACCTTAAAGCTTTCCCCTTCTAAGACATCGGCAAGGGAGTCGCTTAAAACCATATCATCTTCAATTAATAAAACTCTCATCAACTTATCCTTTAAAACAAAACTTAACCAAGACTAAAAAAAACAGAGTTTGGAGCTCACATTCAAATCATAATGGTGTGAAAGAATGTGATCGTTTTGTGATAATCCGTGATCGAAATGTGGGTAATAATATCAATATCTTAAGGCTGGTAGTATGAAGGTCTCGAGATTTATTGTATAAACGCGAAATGTCATTACTTGAAAAACTTCCTTTAATTGATTTGTGCTTGTCAGGAGCTCGCGAAAACACACGCGTTGTGGTCGCTATGTCGGGCGGTGTTGATAGTTCTGTCGCTGCTGCTTTGGTCAAACGTGCGGGCTATGAAACCGTTGGGATTACGCTTCAGCTCTATGATCATGGAGAGGCGATTTCGAGAAAAGGTGCGTGTTGCGCAGGGCAGGATATACATGATGCGCGGCGGGTCGCGGATGCACTCGACATGCCTCATTATGTTCTGGATTATGAAAGTCGGTTTCGTGAGCAAGTAATGGACGATTTTGCTGATAGTTATCTTGCGGGTCACACGCCGGTTCCCTGTATTAGATGCAACGAGAGCGTAAAGTTTAAAGATTTATTAGAGACTTCTCGCGAACTAGGCGCGGCGGCTCTTGTTACAGGGCATTATATCGCCAGTTGTGAGGGCGATCATGGCTGGGAGATGCGGCGACCTGTCGACTTGTCGCGCGATCAGTCTTATTTTTTGTTTTCGACCACGCGAGCGCAATTATCCTATCTCAGGTTCCCACTTGCTGAATTTTCAAAAGATGATATTCGAAAATTTGCAGAAGCCGTCGGTTTGGATGTCGCCGCAAAGCCAGATAGTCAAGATATCTGCTTCGTGCCGAATGGTGACTATGCATCTGTTATTAAAAGATTGCGGCCAGACTGCAGTCTGCCGGGCAATATTGTGGACCTTGATGGTAAAGTGCTCGCACAGCATCAAGGTGTTTTGCACTATACGATCGGTCAACGTCGGGGGCTGGGTGTCGCTATCGGTGACCCGCTATACGTTATAAAGATTGATGCGACGACCCGTGAAGTGGTGGTCGGGCCGAAAGCTGCTTTGGTACGCAATGCGCTCTGTCTTGAGAATGTGAATTGGCTCGGTGGAGATACACGTTCAATGCACCTTAAAGCTAAAATTCGGTCGACCTCTGAGCCTGTCGATGCGCATGTTGACCTACAAAGTGACGGTCGCGCTTTTGTTACCCTAGCAATGCCAGAGGAGGGCGTGTCTCCTGGGCAAGCATGCGTTTTTTATGATGACCGGGGTGAAAAAGTGCTTGGCGGTGGTTGGATCATGTCCGCACAATAATAAGCACTTTACGGTCGTATTGTGAAAACATCTTGACCCTAAAAATACTTGGCATAAGTTCTGTATAAGTCAAATTTAGGTCGGAATAAGTGATCTGAACCAAAGGTTTTTTGGCGCTCAGGATGTGATGCAAAAAAATACACAAAATCAGGGGGTTAAGCAGTCCCAATCGGTCATGATGACGCCGCAAATGCAGATGGCAATGCGCGTGCTAGCGCTTGGCCAACAAGAACTAAGTGCCATGCTGGAGGCTGAAATTGAAGCTAACCCTTTATTGCTTCAAGACGGAGATGTTCCTGATGGTACACTTGAAGCGGGAGAAGAAGCAGCATTTTCTGCGCTTGAGCAAAAGGCGCGTGATAAAGAGGAGCTTACGCATGATGAATGGCCAGATGATCTAAATCTCGATCGCGCCATTAATGAATTTGAGGCTGTGACGCTGCGCGATCACGGTGTGGAGGAGCGGCCTAACCTTGAGCATTATGTCGCCGATACACCCAGCCTTATTAAGAGTTTGCGCGAGCAAGTTTATGACCTCAACTTAGCACTCGATGTGCGCGCTTGTGCCGAACAGCTTATCTATTGGTTGGATGAGGACGGGTATTTGCGCGAGACTGATGATGACATTGCGGCAATCATCAGTATTGATATTTTGACTGTGAGGGCGGCGCGCAGGGCACTACAAGGTTGTGTGCCCATGGGGTTGGCGGCCCGCGATTTAGTCGATTGTTTAGCCGTTCAATTGGTTAAACAAGATGTCGATCAAGATAGTTTGTGGCTGGTTTTAAACAATTTGGAGCATTTAACAAAAAGCGGGATGCATAAGTTCGCTCATGAACATGACGTGTCTATATCCAATATTAGCGAGATTATTGCGCGGTTACGACAATGCGATCCGCGACCTGGTCGCCAGTTTGAGGACATAATGCAAGATGTGCAAGTGCCTGATATTGTCGTGAGCAAAAAAAGTGGCGAATGGATTGCTGAGCTAAATGAGGATCTATTACCGTCCTTACATATTCGGGAGGGTTTATGGGAGGAGTTAGCGCGCGGGGGGTCCAAGCCCGAGATTACCAAGTATCTTCAAACACAAAGACAATCTGCCCGATGGTTACAGCGTATCGTAAATACGCGTGCCATGTCTTTGCTACGTGTTTCATTCGCTCTGATCGCCAAACAAAATGATTATCTCGAAAACGGTATTAGCCAACTTCGGCCGATGACAATACGCGAGCTTGCAGATGAAGTTGGTCTTAATGAAGCAACAGTCTCTCGCGTTGTCGCTAATAAACTGATTGAGGGACCATTTGGCATTGTCGCGATGCGCGATTTATTTACGTCCTCTGTAGGGCAAGACGCGCAAGGCGAAGCTTATGCAGCGGGTGCTGTGAAGTCACGTATTTCTGCTCTGATAAAGGCCGAGCCGACCCATAAACCATTATCTGATGATAAGTTGGTGGGGCTTTTGGCGGCAGAGGGTATTCCAATTGCTAGACGGACGGTTACAAAATACCGCGAAGCCATGGGTTTGGGCTCTTCTGTCGAGCGCAAACGACAGAAGCAGTTTAGTTAGCCTTCAATGCGCGTTTCGTTCCTGTCCAGATTCTGAATGTCTTCGGATGTACCTGAAGATTGTTCATTTCCCTCGGGTTCAACGGGAGTTTTTTCTTCGTTAGGCTGTGCAGTCTGGGAGGAGGTTGGTGCTTCAGATTGCACTTTAGAGGATGTTGATTTTTCCTCTGCCTCTTGCATCGCACGAAACGCTACACGCGCCGTTGCTTGAAGTTCGGGTAGCATCTCGACATCTAGTTCGGATGCTATTTCTTCGCGGCCAGCTATACTGCCCTTAATACGAAAGGCAGCTGCGATTGAGTGCCAAACATATGCTTCATTATAATTCGGCTCATCCATGATTTCGATAAAGAACTGGCCATAATGCAGAAGGGCAATCCGATCGCCCTGGTCAATTTGGTTTTTTAGAAACAGTCTAACCTCTTCTCTAATCTCGACTAAAAGTTCATCAGAAAACATGTCAGCAAGTTCTTCTGACGTTTTCTTGGCGCGTTTTATATCGCCGAGTTGCGCCAACCAGCTCCACTTTAAAGCTGTACGAAAGTCTTGGGGTCTACCTAACCCGCGTCGTAACAAGACGGCCAAATTATACTGCGCGTCGTGCAAGCCGGCATTCGCGAGTGGTTCGAATAAGTCTACGGCGCGAACATAGTCTTTCGATTTTACAGCAGAGACAGCTTCATTAAACGTCTCATCTGAAGCTCGAGCGTGAGATAGAAACAGGGTGCCTACAGCTAAGACTATAATAACGAGGCTTGCTGCCCAAAAGCGGTGCATTATCTGCCCGCCATCATTATGAGCTGCAGATAGAAGATACGCACTTTAAACTTTGATCCCTTCGCTTGCTCATAAACAACAATGCGGGGGCGGTTTGTTTGTTCTTTTTGAAACTGGATGGACATGGTTTCAGGCAAATGAACGCCATTTCTGAGTAATGTGCCCTCTGGATCATGAGAAAACATATCGTGAAACTCAGGGTCAATCCATATGCGCGCTAATATCTTGCCTAAAATATCGGGCAAAAACTTCCGCACCTGTTCACGATTATTAATGTAGGTGTCTTCTTGGACAAGGTCGATCTCGCCCGAGGACGGTTTATCTCTCGGAACAAGAGAACGTTTTACTGGAACGAGTGCTCTTGACTGCGTCTCATTCATGTTACTCTCCAAACAATCAAATTTATTCTATAGCCTTTAGTTATGGCATAGACATAATCTGAACGAAAGAGGTTTAGGTCTGGTTAATTAACGAAATAAGGTCCTGAAATCAAACATCTCGCGATTGTCCTTTGATGTTCTTTTTTTGTACTTACGTCACGAATTTTATTCTTCGTTTTCTTCTTCGACAAATTCCATAACTGAGGCAAAGGGTTTAGCTTTCCTGAATATGGCTTTTTCCTCCTCCGACTTAAACGTAAATTGGCCTTTGAGGATAGATTTCTGTTTGAGAAGGGTGAGCATTTTCGCGCGCAACACATAATGCTCCGAGATTTTCTCGATATTTTTACCTGCTTTTGTTGCGTCAGCGGGTTGGATATATTCTTTATCCAGCCCGGCTTTAATCTGTTGTCCAGTTTGCGCCTTAACACCCATGATATTCTTTTTGAAATTTGTAAGTCTATTCTCGACAAAATCATTGAGTTCGAGCTTTTGCTCGAGCGACGGTTTTGGAAGCGTGATCCTCATGAGTTGGTCTTCGGGCATCATATCAATTTTTGAGAAGCCCTTTTCTTCTTTAATGATTTTTGCCAAGTCAGACATGGCGTCGGTGTTCAGCATTCTAATGTCGATATGTGTCATGGTCACGAATGCTTCAGCGAGGTCTGTAACACGCCGTTCCTTACCATTGACACGCATTCTTAATCCATAAAGAATTTGTTTGTTTTCATCGCTGGTACCCGCAGAGCGGGCTTCTGAAACAAAAATATCAAATCTATCTCTAACGCGAGACTCAAATGCGTCCGAGTAGCTGTCTAAATCGTCTTTCCTTTTGAAATACAATTCCTCTAACATTTCGCTTCACCTTTAATACACAAGTTTGAAACTAAATCTCTATTGTATAAATATTCATTCAAGCGATGAATTTCAATATGCATTTGAGTGATTTTTTTTAAAATATGCATTTAACATAAAGCGCTTATAGCATCGTTTGGTAGAAAATATCCCATCCTATTGCGCCCTCTTACGTCATCGTCCTATTCATTAGAACCTTGGCCGCATCTAGCCAAAAATGAACGGCTCTTGTCGACTTGGGTTGGGTGAGAGAGTGCGATCGTAACCGCTTCTGGTGAGACATTTCTGTAAGTAAGGAACGACGCCACTCTCTCAGTACCGTCTAAGTGCAAACCCTGTGCCAGCCATCCAAAATCCGGCCGCTCTAAAATATCGGTTTGTAAGACGTATATGTTAACATGGATATGATGCGCATATTAATGGGATCACGAGAGCTGATAGGACCTGCTGATGGTTCTGTTGGAAAAGTTGAGGCCGATCCGAGCTCGCTTAGGGTAGTTTTGCCGCAAGGACGCGGGCCTTATTATCGGCCTACTGACTATTTATCGACACAGGAATGGTTAACCGTGTTTAGGCCTTAACGGTGGGTTTTAGTCTACACGCTTACACAGAAACTCGCGCTGGCATTTAGTGCTATTCTCAACACCAATTACTTTGTCTCTTCCGCCACCTTGACGCTGGTAGATGCAATTATTGCCTTCAGGTGTGCGTTCTAGCTTTTTGAGGCGACATTTTTCGACGCGAGACCTAGGGTCAATTTCATTGCTGGGCTCATAGGTGCGTCCAGCCGCACTTGCATAGGGTGTATAGGAGATACTTGACGCGAGCAGTGCGAAGGCCAAAACGATAATACTGCTTAGCTTCGTACCACCGTTTGGTGATGCTTTTTCTGCCGCATTGTCTTCGTCGGAGCCGGGCAAGTAAGCCTTTCCCTGTAAGGCTCGAGCGCCTAATTTTTCAGTTAAATTCGGATTTGATATCATAAACTCAGTTAAGGTTGCATGGACTTCTTGCTCAGCAGACTCCAAGCTGTCAGCTTCTATTTCGGCAATGCCATCAATAATCCAATGAACTTTTACTTTCATGTTCAAACTCCAACCCAACTAAAAATATACGTTATATGCTGCTCTTAATGCCAACCTAATGCACCGGTCACATATGCTCGCTAATCGAAGCAAAACATGACATTCCGAATTAGATCATAGTTCTGTTTTGCTTGAAAAGGCAAATAAAACGCAGTGAATGAAAATTAGCGGTTTATTTTTCTCGATCAATGCGTAACTGGCATGAAATTTGGACATTGAACACTGAATATTTAGGAGAAAACGATGCTGTCGGTAATTAGAACGGGGCTTAATGCCTCGATGCAGGAAATTGCAGTACTTACAAATAACATTTCCAATGCGAGCTCAACAGGTTTTAAACGCAGCCAAACAGAATTTGCCGATATTTATGGCGCGACAGGCGATGGCACAAACTTAGGCCTTGGGGCACGCACAATGGATCCGCGTCGCCAACATGGGCAGGGTGCCTTTAGGGAAACAGGCGGCTCACTCGATGTCGCGATTAGCGGTGATGGTATGTTTGTTACTCAAAATGCGCTTAATGGACCCGAGCCACGTTATACACGAAACGGGTCTATGTCCCTTGATCTCAATGGCAATCTTATTACCCAAGACAATTCGAGCTATCTCGATCAAAATGGTGACCCAATCATCGTACCTTTTTCAGCAATCAAAGAGGATGGTGGAACAGCGAAGCTCTCGGAAATACGGGTTGCGCCAGATGGCCAGATTGTTGGTTCTTATGGCCCCCAAATTACAATTAACATTGCCAAGCTTGCGCTTGCGCAGTTTAACGATGTTTCTATGCTTCGTGCCGAAGGTAGCAATGTGTTCTCCGCCACGAATGAGTCTGGTGACGCTGTCATTGGCCCTGCTATGGAAAATGGCGCTGGTTCATTTCAGTCGGGAGCTTTGGAAGGTTCAAATGTTAACATGACATTTGAAATGAACTCGCTTATCCGTGCGCAACAAGCCTTTAACGGGACATCGCGTCTTATGCAGTCTGAGGGCGAAATGGTGCGGCGTCTGATCGACTAAAGCTCGCGCCATAAATTAGGTAATCGGTAAAACCCAGGAAATATCGGTGACAGTGCAATCGCGTGCTGTCTCAATGCGAAGGTCGCCCGCCAAGTTCACCATGAGCGTTTCATCGAGTAAGGCGATAAGCGAGATCGGGCGCGGGGCCGCGTGGTTAAATTGCGCTGTTAATTGCTCAAATGCGATAAACGGTAAATCAATATCAAACTTCATGACGGGGCGTTCGAGCGGAATATGCACAGCACCCGAAAATGTAATATTGTCTTTGGGAAGGCGTTTAATAATAACATTAGCGCTGCCACGGCCAATATTCATTAAGCTACAATTGAGATGGAGTTCAACGCGTCCGCGTGTGCCGATGATATGCATTTCTGCACTATTCACGGACATTTGAATTGAAAATGTTGGGGCCCAGTCAGTCATGAGGGGCGCCTTTTACGAAAACTCTTTTTCAGATTCTGCGATAAATTCGCGTAACCGCGTTATGCCTGATTTCTTAATTTGTGACACTCTGCCGGTCGAAACTTCAAGAATTTCGGCAATTTCGTAAATATTGAGTTCTTCAACATAAAAGAGCTGAATAACCAAGGCCTCGCGCTCTGGTAATGTTATGAGTGCCTCTTTAAGTGTGTTGCGTAGGTCTGTCTCTGAAAGTTGGTCTTCTGGCGAACTGCTAGTTGACGCAAACCAAACTGAGTAATCGTCATAGACGCTATCGAGCGATTCGTGGGTGTTTGCCGCAAATGCTGACTGCCAATCCAACCACTCGCCAATCGGAATTCCCAACGCCTTAGCCATTGCTTCGTCGTCGGGCACATGTCCAAGTTGTTGGGTGAGTTCTTTCTCGACTTTATTTGCTTTCTGCCTGATTTGTATCGTCGTGCGGCACAAATTCGAGTTCTTCCGAAGGTGATCCATCATCGCGCCGCGAATTCTAAGGCTCGCATAGCTTGCAAATGTTGCCCCTTCTTGGGGGGTGTATTTTTGTGCTGCTGTAATTAGTCCGAAATATCCGATTTGGACCAAATCATCAATTTCGATTGCTGAGCGCACGCGGCCATAAGTGTGCCAAGCTATTTTCTTGACTAAGTTCAGATGACTTTCAATTAACTCATCGACGCTTGGGCCTTGATCAGCATACTGGGTCCTGGCCGTCATGAGGCCACCTTAATCGATTGAGCGTTTAAAAAAGAAACGCCCTTAGGCCGATTTGAAGGCGCGTCGATAATGGCCTTGGCTATTTTCTGAAAAGCCATGCTTTCTCGAGACTCTTGGCGTGTTGCCATAATGGGAACGCGGTTGACGACGGATTGGCGCATGGCCTGCGAGTATGGCAAATGCCCAACGAAATTTAATTTAACGTCAAGAAAACGACTGGCAATATCTTGAAAACGTGCAAAATGATCGCGGGCTTCCGCCTCGCTATTCGATTGGTTTACCAAAATTGAAAAGCCCTCAACGCCAGCTTCGATATGGGCTGCTTTTATAAGAGCATAGGCATCCATAAAGCTTGTTGGTTCGCCAACAAGAACAATAATAGGCTTCGCGCATGCACTCACAAAAGCGATCGCGCTGTCCGCGGCGCCTGCTGGTGCATCGACAATAAGAACATCCGTTTCTGCCTCGAGTGAGGCGGTCGCCTGGATAATGCGATAACGGATTTTATTTTCAAGGTTCAAAAGCTCGTTTAGACCGCTGCCGCCGGCTATAAAGTCAAGGCCATTTGGTCCTTTGCACTTAATGTCAACCAGTGTTTCCTGACCGGACAGGACATCGCTAATCGTTTTCTTGGGGTTAATGCCCAGCATAATATGGGCGTTAGCTAAGCCAAAGTCAGTATCCATTAAGCAAACTTTTGCACCAGTGCTTTGCAGGGCAAGCGCGAGATTAACCGAAATGCTGGTTTTACCAACACCGCCTTTTCCGCTTGCTACTGTGATTGAGACTGACATGATACTTTTCGCTACTTTTTACTAAAACTAAACTCTTTAACAATTCTCTGTGAGATATTGCGCCATTGCCTCTTCGCTGGCAATTGCCAACCGATCAATAAATGACCGAGAGGCGGTCAAAAAAGCGATTTTTTTATCTAATTCGCAAAAAATCGATGCTTCCTCGGCGGCAATCTCGCATTCGTCTAATCGTGTTAATGCAATTAATGCGCCATCGGCGTTTGCTGCTTCACATTGCTTGGTAATTGCCCGCGCATTGCTCGTGCCTGGGATTGTCATAAATTGGACGATGCCACCGGATGCCTCTGACATATTAAGCTGCTTGATGAGCTGTTTGGCTTCGTTAGCATCGCCATCGCAATCAATAATTACTCGTCCGCGCATTGACTCGATGGTCACGTCCAAATTAGCAGTGTTAATTTTATTGATCGGTAAATTCATTAGCCGAGCTTGGTTACGAAGATCCGCATTTGGGTTTGGGTTTGACCCACTAAACTCACCCAACGAAATAGGGGTGAGGGGGTCAGTTTCAAGCATTAAGGTTGCCAGTTTGCCACAGAAACTGGTTTTACCGCTACCGCGCCCACCCGTTACTAAAATGACTTTGGAAGCAGCTAATGTGTCCATGCAGTTTACAGAGATCGTCTGGCTGATAGCTTTCATGAAGTCTGCACGCCCAATTTCGGGCGCCTTACCTACAAAGGACTGACTAAAGCGCTGAATAATTTTCTCGCTAAAGCCGGATTGGCGTAATTGCAAAGAAAGGGTCGGTCCCATGGACTGATCAATGAAGCTGGTTTCTGTGATAACCAAGCCCTTGAGGTTGTTTTCAAAGGTCTGGAGTTGTTCTGCCAGAGCCTGAATTTGATCTGAAATCTGCCACGCATCGCTTCCAGTTGGTGGTGATAGAAGCGCGTCCATAATGCTTGGTTTGGCTTTATAACCGGTTTGCGGTGCACTAGAATAATCTTCGCTCCCAGCAGGGCGCGGGCTTGGCGGCGTTGGAAGCTGTGAAAAGTTGCTCTTTTCCACATCGGACCCGGCACGTTGATCTACGATTTCGTCATGCGCGATTGTTTTAGCTGTTTGTGACTTGCCCATGCTTTTATGCGCCGCTGAAAATACATCCATGAATGTTTCGGCTGGTTCGCTCTCACGGCGACGACGTCTTGGTGCAAGGTTTGAAATCTGATCCGTCGTCGCGCTAATTTCATATTGGCTTCCAATGCGCCTTGTCGACAGTATAACAGCGTCTTGCCCAAGCTTGGAGACGATTTCGTCCATTGCACTTGCTGTGTCTTCTGATGTGACGGTAAGTTGTGGCATAGTATATTTCCTTAATTACAACTAGGTTTAAGCTGGAACAGAAGCCGAATTGCCAATCGTGGCAACGACGTCAACTTTGCGGTTATCTGGCAGTTCTGCAAATGACAGAACGATCATATCTTCAAGATGCTGGTGAACAATTTCGGCAAAGGCGCGTCGGATGACAGGGGATACCACGATCACGGCTTGGCGGCCCTGTGCGGTTAATTGTTCGCTGGTTTCATTGATGCTCTTGATCAGACTTTGAAGAAGGTTTGCATCTAAAATAATGTCTTTGTCATTATTCTGACGCGACATCGTAATCAGCATGTGCTCGAGCTCGCCATCGAGTGTGATCACGGGCAATGAGCTGCTCAATGGGGCGACTTGTTGGATAAGCAGGCCCGAGAGCTTTGGTCGCAGGGCTTCAGCCATATCGCTAATGCTGAGGTTTCGTCCGGCTAAGGTTGATAATGTTTCAAGAACCTTACGTAAGTCGCTTACAGGAACGCGCTCTTTGAGGAGCGTACGCAATATGGCGGTAAGATCGTGAAGCGGTACGAGTTTGGGCACAACAGATTGAACCAAGTTAGGCGCTGTTTCAGACAGATTGTCCAAAAGCGATTGCACATCGTCTTGTCCCATAAGCTCATTGGCATATTTCGTTAATATTTGGCTGACATGGGTGGCAAGTACAGACTCTGAATTTACGACAACATAATTATTTGCTTCGGCTTCCGCTTCTTGTGTTGATTTGATCCACACAGCTTCCATGCCAAATGAAGGGTCGCGGACATCAATGCCCGTTAATTTCACGGCGCTGTCCTCGCCGGGAATTGCGAGTTTGCGGTCTGGGTAGATTTTATCCTCGCCGACAATTGTTTGTCCTACGCGGATACGATATTGGTTGGCTTCGAGCGACAGGTCATCGCGGACCCTGACGGCAGGTAAAACAAATCCGAGCGCTTTCGACACTTGGCGTCTGACGCCGGTTATGCGATTGATCAGTGGTCCGCCAATTGCTTCATCAACCATTTCAACTAAGCCATAACCAAGCTGGATAGAAATCGGAGAATTATCGGCCACTTCTGATAAAGCGATTTCAGTTGTGGATGCGATCGAGGGCACTTGCTCCTCGGCAGAGATTTGCTCTGTTTGTAATTCCTCATTCTTTTCGCCGCGTCGAATAAATACGCCGGCAGTAATTGCGACACCCGCAGCGAGCAAAAATAGAAAATTTGGCATTCCAGGAATAAGCCCAATAACTAAAAGTGTTGCCGCGGTCGGCACCCAAGCGCGTGAAATGCTGAACTGCTTCGCGATGTGTTCTGACATATTTTGCGTTGACGAAACGCGTGTCACAATGATCGCTGTTGAGATCGCAAGCAATAAAGACGGTATCTGAGCCACAAGGCCGTCGCCAATCGACAGCAAAAGGTAATTAGAGGCTGCTGCTTCGAGCGTTAGGTCATGCTGAACGAGACCAATAATAAGACCGCCAATAATATTGATGGCGAGAATTAGGATGGAAGCAATCGCATCGCCCTTAACAAATTTGGACGAACCGTCCATGGCACCGTAAAAATCTGCTTCACTGGCCACCTCAGAGCGGCGCAATGTGGCTTCTTCATTTGTTAATACGCCGGCATTTAAGTCAGCATCGATGGCCATTTGTTTGCCTGGCATGGCATCCAAGGTAAAGCGCGCCGAGACTTCCGATACCCGACCAGCACCTTTTGTAATAACTAATAAGTTGATGATTGTTAGAAGGATAAAGACAAAAATACCGACTGCATAATTGCCCGAAATAACAAACTCCCCAAATGCTTCGATCACGCGACCGGCCGCATGGGTGCCCTCATGACCTTCACTCAAGACAATACGCGTTGAGGCTACATTAAGAGCTAGCCGCAAAACTGTAGCGATCAATAGAACAGAGGGAAAACTAGAGAAGTCGAGCGGGCGATATGTGTTAATCGCGACCATTAATATAAGAAGAGATAATAGAATATTAGAAACGAAGAACACATCGAGTAATATCGCAGGCAAAGGCAAAACCATCATAGCGATAAGTGCCAAAATACCCATTGGTAATGTGGTGCTTGTTAGGAAAGATGACGTACTGTCAAACCCTAAACGACGTAATGTCATTTCCATGACGATAATCTCCTGCCGAGCGTGTCAGTTTCTTGAGCCAAAACAAGTGTGGTATGACGACTTGTTGCAGCGCCTACATTTCGCACGACCTGCATAAGTACATAAAAAATATGAACTAATTTTTGCATTTGTTTCATTCTGGCTTTCTCTTACATTTTGCTGGCGCGCCTAATAATCGGGCGTGCGCTCTGTTTAAAGGCAAGCGGCGTGCCAAAGCGTGTTGGTGCTGTAAAATTGGTTAAAATAAAATAAAGATTACGGGACGTGTGAGAATGCTGCCTCTAAATGAGGTTACTTCAATTAGCGATAATGCGGCGAGATGGGTCTGCGCAAACTATGAATGTGTTCAGAGACCGACATGGCATAGAAAGTGCATCCAACGGGCACATGTGATCTAAATCCGGAGTTAATCATGCTAATCAAAGCAAAACAAATTTTAACCGTCTTTATAATGTCTAGCGTCTTAGCCGCCTGTGGTGGTTATCAAGGTGATACTGTATTTGGTAGCGCCGCTTCTGACGCTCAGGTCATGAAAGTCAATACGTTAACAGCTGTCGGTTATGCTGTTGTTTCTACTCAGCCAGGAAAATCGGATGCTCAGCGTCGTTTAATGGCAATTCGAGCAGCGCGTATGGCCGCAATGCGTGATCTCGCGGAACAAATTCATGGTCTGCGTGTGGACAGTAATACAACGGTCGTAGACCTAATGGTTCAAAACGATACGTTTCGCGGTGTGGTAACGGGCGTTATTCGCGGTGCACGCACAGTGCGTATTAATCCAACGGGCGCTGATACATATGAGATTGTTCTCGAGATTGACAGTAGCACAGTCGCGAGTTTGTTTTCTTCAGCTAGAAGTTTCAGCTAGGGCTTGGCGCTTCGGCTAAGCATAGAGGGCATTATTGTGGGGTTAGAAAGTAAACAGATAAAGGTAACGGTTGTCCTTGTGGCGCTCTTTGTCTTTATGGCAACTGCCCCCATCGTTGCAGCGCGCGGCACAGGCAATGTGTTAGGCTTTGATGCAATTCCAAGCGATGCCAAAGCACCAGATGAAAGTTTGGGAGAAGACGTACGGCCTGCATCTATTAATGTTTTTGAGCCTCTCTCGACGGTTCAGGCAACCGGTCGCGTTGTTTATTCCGACGCACAGCCCATTGAAGAGATTAGACGTCGCGCGCTTTCTGAAGCGTTATATTTTGCTGCATTACAAGGTGGTGCGCATGTTGATGGTTTCTCATCTGTTGATCAGGCGACAACGTTGACTGAACAAATCTTGGTCCAACCCTCTTCTAATTTACTTGATTATCGTATTGTCTCAGAGGCGCGTAATGATTTGCATTACGAAGTTCTTGTGGAGGCTGTGATGGGTGACCCTGACCAATCAAGTTGTGGTCAAAATACCCGACGCACAGTCTCTGTTTTTGCGCCTACAATATACGTTGCGCCAAGTGTTGAGGCTTGGGCTGAACGTGGCGCAAACACATTGCTCAATAATATACTGTCTGAAATTAAAAATAATCCTAACATTGTTTTTCGCAATGCGATGACCCAGCGCTTGGATATAGAAGCGCGTCAGGTCAGTGATAATATGAATTATGCTTCAATCATGAGTGGCAGCAAGGTCTCTGCAGGTGATTTCGCGATTGTTCCAGTTATTCAAATTGTGAAAGAAGAGACCCGCAAGTTTGGGGTTGTTGATGTGGGGCAATATAAACTCATTGTCCAATTGAATATTTATGAAGGCAAAACATACCGCTTGCTAAACTCGAAACAGGTCGAGCGCAAAATATTTTCCGAGGTCGATAGCTTCCTTGAGCCTGTGAACGTTCTTTTCCGTCCCCAACGCTCAGATATTATCGATACTCTATCGTTAGAGTTCGCTGATTTTGTCGCTGATAATATGCGGTCTGTGATGTGTGCGCCTTTGCAAGGCGAATTAAAGACTGAGAATGGACGCTACTTGGTTGATTTGGGTGCTCGACACGGTCTATCAACGAGTAAGTTGGCGGTTTTATCATCAGGGCAACAGCCTTGGACAGTCATGCGTGTCTCTGGTCTTGAAGCGGGACGCATATTTTTGACACCATTAGACCCTTCAAGAGACCTTAATGGCTTGGTGGGACAAACAGTTCGCTTTTTGGAGGCGCATCAATATGCAAAATAAGCTTAAATTCAGCGCGGCGTTCGCTATTACATTGGTCATTGCTTTGGCGATTATATCACCAGTTTCTGCGCAAGAGCCAATGATCGTATTGTCTCCCTCGCATTCGTACGCCACGTCTTCGACCTCAGACAATGCTTTTGCCCAGGATCATAATTACTCCACAAAACATAAGGTTCGGCCAAATGAGAGTTTAAGCAATATTATTGCGAATTATTATGCTGGTAGTGACGTGAATCGCAAATTCTTAACATTGGCGATTGTTCAGAAAAACCCGCGCGCTTTTGTTCGCGCAAACCCGCATTTTTTATATGCGGGTCGCACGCTTCACCTGCCTTCGCTCAGTGAAATACAGGCAATGATATTAAATGAGCAATCACCCTCTACATCAGGTAATTACGGAGGATCTGACGCGCAAAGTCAGATCTATTTCCATGGTTTCTAACATTAGAAATAAGATGGCGCATGTTCCTGGGCAATTATTTTTGCTCGGCGTTCTATGTTTTAGTGCTTTCGTGTTGGGTGCAACGGTTGCCGCATATGCAAAAGAAACAACAGATCCATCAAGTATAGAGCGGCGTCTGATTAATGGCGCTGATATTAAGCAGGTGGTTAATGCGGTGCTTGCCGAAAAGGGATTAATTGCAGATATTAGAATTGCCGATGCCACAAAATACTATCCATGTTCGGGATCGCTCGACGTGTCTTCAAGGTTTGGCGGATGGAAAACTGTCTCGGTGAAATGCGCGCAGGCGTCGCCATGGGAAATTATGGTTCGTACATATGCCCAGCCAGCCGCTGGTGGTATCGCGAATGCCACGGCTAATGATAAGGGTTTAGATGGAAGAACCAAACGCCGTGTCGTTTTACTGACAAGCCTAAGGCCGGGAGATCTCGTTGCCCCGCAAGATATCGAGATACGCAACGTCATGCCGGCGGCAGCTTCAGGTGGGTTTGAGCGCTTATCGGACGTCATTGGGCGTAAATTAAAGCGCCCAATTAATACGGGAATGGTCGTTTCGGCGCGTCATTTAGAGCCAGATTGGATGGTTGTTGAAGATCAATCTGTCTCAATCGTCAATGATTTATCTGGTTTCACTATTGTGACGGCCGGAAAAGTGTTGAAAAATGGTCGTTTTGGAGATCGGGTTCAGGTCGAAAACGCCGCGAGCGGCGAAATAATAGATGTTTTTGTAGAATCTGAGAAAAAAGTTACCATCAGACCTAAAATGAGTGTGAATTAAGTCGTAATGTCAGTCGTAGGAGAATTTTGTAATGGTTGATTCAGTCAAAAATATGGCTAGTCGAATAGACCCGTCCCAAGTGCGCGCGAAGCCACTGAAGGACAGTCAAGCCGCAAGCTCATCCGCAAGTCTCTCTGCATCAGTTGCAAAGCCTGATGTTGAGTTAAAACAGTCTGTTGTTAAAGAAATGTCTGCGCAGCCGCCCATTAATTTAGAAGCTGTCAAAGATATTAAAGAAGCGATAGCCAGTGGAAATTATCCGCTCGATTTAGACCGGGTATCAGACGCGTTGATGGATGCGTTTCGGGATTTGAAGTAGTATAACAACCCTCAAAGGGTCTTATATTATGGATAATCCTGATAGCATTGAAGAATTAGTTAACTCGTTCGAGGAGCATCTCGAGCGGGCCTTTTTGCGTGTGTCTGAGCCATCGGCTTATTTGCCTATTATTAATGATATTGAAGATTTCCTTGCGAAAAATTGGGCGGCACTTCAGAATGTGACCGATAGTGATTCGCAGGCCTTGAAGTCTCGTATTCTTGTGATTTTAGAGAAACTTGATCAATTGCAACGAAAATCCGATGCACGTTTAAAATGGATAGAGCAACTGAGAGAGGGTGTCGCGAAGGGACTGAACGATTAGCGCGTCTTGCGCCCATAAATTTTGAAGGAATAGGGAAATATGATGTCTGAAGCTGCAGAAAACCTTGTCGCTTTTTATAGCTCTTCTACGGGCCTTCCATTCATCATCTTGCTGGTCACAATTGTTTTAACGGCAGCAGCCTTTATCACACTTTTTAGACAGCATATCCTTCTTAAGCGCGTTATTGCTAATATAACCTGGCAGAATGAGCAAATAAACAAACGGTTGCAGGCTTTACACGGCGTCGTTTTGGATCGCCCTCAAGAAGATAACGAACCTCAAGAAGATATTGTGCCCCAGATTGTGCGTGCCATCGAGCCTAAATTGGACAGTGTGCAACGCCAAGTAGAATCTTTAAAAGCGGACCTGACGCGACTTTCCGACAATGTGTCCGAGCAAGAGCAAATTTCAAAAGCCATAGAAATGGCACGGCGCGGTGCGCGTAGAACCGAGCTTGTCGACGCAACAGGTATTTCTGCTGAGCAGGCTGATGCAATTGTCAAGTTTCACGGGCCAAACCAATTGTAGATTTGCCCCCCTTTTGGTGTTGCTTGAGTCTAACAGCGCCATAAAGCAACGCTTTACATTGAAAACTTGCTGTCACTCAGGCAGCTAAGGGATATGAAGACATCGTTGATGAGAACGCTAGCTTTGGGCTCTTCGCCATGGCGTTCGATTGTGAGTTCGAGCGCGTTATGGCGCGAAACGATTGCGTTTTCGTCTGCGAACACGATCTCCATAGCGAGGTTCTGGTCAAATCGGTTAATCGAGAGGGACAGTGTTCCTGATCGCTTATGGATATCGATTTGAGCAATATTTGCTCTGTTTGGGCTGCAAATGTAACGCTCGGAGCTAAATCGTTGGAAGCTATCACATGAAGCGACAAGCCCGCTGCTTAGTGCAATGAGAACAATCAATGCACTCTTGTGCCAAGCTTTTGAGGGTTTGTATTGCTTTATGCTCACTCTTTCGTTTCACTTTCATCATTGTCGGTTTCGCTGGTCTCATCTTCTCCAGCGTCGCCTTCTTCAGCGTCATCTAAGTCCATGCCGTCGTCAATATCAGCGTCGTCTTCTTCAGCGTCGTCTTCTTCAGCGTCGTCTTCTTCAGCGTTATCTTCTTTAGCGCCGTCGTCTTCAGCGCCGTCGTCTTCAGCGCCGTCGTCTTCAGCGCCGTCTATGTCGATATCATCGTCGATATCATCGTCCATCTCGGCACCTATAATGCCGTATTGTAGCTCGGGATCTTCGTCAGCGGGCATAATTTCGCCCGTTTCCAGTGACACGTAAGACACTTTTTCTGCCTCAGTTAGCCTTTCGGCATCTGACTTCTTAACATCCACGGTCACACCGGCTGGGAAAAACACGCCATTGACTGTGCTGTCTACAATAATTTTCACACGGCGTAAGCCTGGTGCTGGGGTGAGGTGTGCGTCCAAATCCACTTCAAGAGGTTGGAAGCTTTCATTCATGGCTTCTGCTGCTGCCTTGTCGTTTGTTCGACTGTCGCCGACTGATGTCCCGCTTATTGCGTTTACGTAATTTCGGATGAGGTAAACGCGCGCCGCGAGCGCTGCTAATCGATTGGTGTCATTTTTTTCGGTTTTTAGAACGCGTTGTACGAAATCAGCTATTTCTGAGAGTGGCTCATCTTTGAACCGTTCGATAATTTTATCACGTAGGGCTTCAACCTCAGGAGGCAACTTATATAGTTTGTTCTCTCTTTCACCCAGTGTTTCGAATTTATCTAATATGTTCATCTATTTTGTCTCCCGACGCGATTTGGCATTCATTTTGCAATTTTCAGACCAGTTCGACCCGTAGTTAACTAATTTTCTGACGCTGAAAGGAGTGAAAATAATGCAAAAAATCATTGATAGCCTTAGTCTTCACGCTTCAGCACTGGCGCTTAGATCGCGCCGTAACAATATCCTTGCCTCCAATATTGCAAATGCGGCCACGCCCCACTTTAAGGCGCGCGATTTCAATTTTGAAGAGGCTTTAAATAATACGACGGGCCGTGGAGCTCTCAAAGTAACGCATAGTTCGCACATGATGAATGGTAACTCAAAAACTGCTGAGCTTGGCTACCGTAAATCGCTTAATCCCTCTTACGATGGCAATACGGTGGAGCTTGCCGTGGAACAAATGGAGTTTTCTGAAAACGTCATTCGTTACCAAACTTCACTAGAATTTTTAAATAGACGCATTTCTGGCCTGAAATCTGCAATCAGAGGGGAATGATGAACAAATCCGCCGATATAAAGAATGTGTTTGATGTCGCTGGGCGCGCTATGGCTGCTCAAATGGTGCGTCTGAATACGATTGCCAGTAATCTGGCAAATGCAAGTGCGGTTGCGGGAAGTTCAGAGGAAGCTTATCGCTCGATACGGCCTGTCTTTGAAACAAAGTTTGCGGCAAACGCCAAGCTTTCAGGAATGTCTACGATCGATACGCAGCAGATCGTCAAATTAAAGCGTGAGCCCGAACAGGTGCACATGCCTGAGCATCCTAAGGCAGATGAGGACGGCTTCATTTATGTCGCGGCCGTCAAAGCAGAAGAAGAAATGGTCGATATGCTCGATGCAAATCGACAGTACCAAAATAACGTTGAAGTTATAACAACCGTTCGCGCGCTGATGATGCGAACAATTAGTATGGGTAAATAGGTGAAAAAAGATGACCTCGATTGATAGCACTCAAAATCAAAGTCTCACTGCAATTCTCGATAAATTGGGGGTTAATGCTAATCCAACTGAGAAAAAATCTAAGGATTCGTTGGGTCAGGAAGACTTCTTGAAGCTCATGACAACGCAGTTGCAAAACCAGGACCCATTTAAGCCCATGGAAAATGCAGAGTTTATTGCGCAGATGGCTCAATTCTCGACTGTAACCGGTATTACCGAAATGGGTCAGACGATGAAAGGGGTGTCCGAGCAATTAACGCAGTTCCGAATGGCAACGGCGACAAACCTTCTTGGAAGCCAAGTGCTTATTCCAGGTAATATGGCGCGCCCTGACGATAGCGGAAACATTCACGGCGTTGTTGATTTACCTGCGGCATCGACGGCAACTGATATCGTATTCAGCGATAAAAGCGGCGAGGTTATTGATGTTGTGCAATTGGGCGCGCAAGCACGTGGTCTGGTTGGCTTCTCTTGGGAGAACGTTCCTCAGGCTGTCAAAGATAAGAAAGACCTCGTTTATATCGATGCATATGCCGATAATGGGCAGGGTATGAAGGCTATCTCCTCATCTGTTTTTGCTCAGGTTATGGCAGCATCAACAGCTGACCCTGTGAAGGGGGTCACACTTGAGGTCAGAGATTATGGCGAAGTAGCCGCCGCAGATGTCACGCGGTTCCGTAAGTAATATTTAACCTAATTATAAAGTAATTTTACGAGAGATTTTGGAGTTTTAGATGTCGTTTTATACAGCACTCACAGGCTTGAATGGTTCGCAGGCAGATATATCTGCTACGTCAAATAACATAGCCAACGTTGGTACGACGGGCTTTAAACGAAGCCGCGCAGAGTTTGGTGATATTTTCGCGACCTCACCATTGCAAAACTCTTCTTCCTCAATTGGTTCTGGTACCATCTTGAAGGGTATTAAACAGCAGTTTACGCAAGGTAACATTGTGTCTTCTTTGAACGCACTTGACCTGGCCATTTCTGGTCAGGGCTTCTTTGCATTGAAGCCGTCGCTCACGTCAGCCCAAACCGTTTACACGAGGAACGGTTCATTGAATGTGAATAACGACCGTTATGTTGTTGATAGTGCGGGTCAGTATTTGCTGGTCTATCCAGTGAACGATGATGGGTCTGTGACAGCGAAAGACTTAACAAGTGCAGTGCCATTGCAATTACCAGTGACGTCGGGTGAACCAAAAGCGACAAGTAACATTGAATTGGGTGTTAACGTGCCAGCTGACGCAGCGGTTGTGCCGGAAAAAGCAGCCTTTGCAGACGGATATACATTTGATCCAAACAATGCAGAAAGTTTCACGAATTCAACATCAATTACGATCTTTGATGATTTGGGTAACCCGACAATTGCCACGATATATTTTATCAAGACACAAAATGCCT
>ENA-OUOG01001411-OUOG01001411.1-marine-metagenome-genome-assembly--contig:-NODE-1411-length-28046-cov-3.650685_pt1 | contig 28046 bp, 21 predicted proteins | sample MGYA00248635_ERZ508505 | MGnify/ENA primary metagenome ERZ508505 (study PRJEB26176, sample SAMN06267871) | marine metagenome | isolation source: Saanich Inlet, British Columbia, Canada | place: Pacific...
CACCGTCTGGTCGCGTAAGCTATCGCGGTGAAACGTTTTCCGGGTACAACAAACCTAAGCGAACTAGCGGCGGAAACAAAAAGTTTGCGGTGCTTGCCAAGAAAGGGGACGAGGTTAAACTCGTCCGTTTTGGCGACCCTAATATGTCAATCAAAAAAGATCAGCCCGGGCGTCGAAAGAACTTTAGGGCTCGTCATTCTTGCGACACAGCCAAAGATAAGTTTTCGGCAAGATATTGGTCTTGTAAGGCTTGGTAATGGAGGTCAAGTTAGAAATGGATGACGTAGAATTGAAAGCCAAGGACGTGCTTTTACTTCTGGAAGGTCACGAGCGAGAGTGTAATCTTCGCTACACCGCGATTAACGAAAAGCTAGAGTCTCAAAAAGGTACTTTAGATAAGCTGGATGGACGGATGTGGCTAATTGGAATATTAGTTGTCGCCGCGCCCTTTGGCATGTTGTTTGTAGAGAGGTTGTTGTAATGGATTGTTCACCAAGAAAGATGATGGCTATGGGCGGAGAAGTTAAGGCGTCCAAATGCGCGACCAAGTACCGTTATGGCGGCGAAGTAAAAAAAATGAGCGGCGGCGGCGAAGCTAAAAAAGGTCTTTACGCTAATATCCACGCAAAACGGAATCGTATTGCAGCCGGTTCTGATGAAAAAATGCGGAAGAAGGGAGCTAAAGGCGCCCCAACGGAAGCGCAATTCGCAGCCGCGGCTAAGACGGCTAAGAAAAGGAACGCATAATGGCTACTTCTGGCTCCACTGATTTTGAACTCAATGTAACTGAGTACATTGAAGAAGCATTTGAGCGGTGCGGGCTAGAGGTTCGTACAGGATACGACATTAAGACTGCCAAACGATCTTTAAATTTAATGCTGGCTGAATGGGCGAACCGTGGACTTAATCAATGGACAATCGTGCAAGACACCCAAGCACTTACTCAAGGTACTGCTGAGTACAGTCTTGGTAGCAACGTCATTGACGTGCTTTCTGTGGTTTTGCGTCGGAGTAATACGGACTATTCTTTAGATCGGGTGAGTCGGGACGAATATTTAAACGTTCCTAACAAAACGCAGCAATCTAGGCCGTCCCAGTATTTTATCGACCGTCAAATCAACCCTTCGATTAAGCTTTGGCCTACCCCAGAAAACAGTACCGACGAGATTGTTTTTAATAAGCTTGTTCGTATGGAAGATGCGGATACTCCAATAAACACGATGGACATACCGTTTCGTTTCTATCCTTGTTTAGCGGCGGGTTTGGCGTATTACTTATCTATTAAACGTGCACCGGACCGAATCCAAATATTAAAAGCTGTTTACGAAGAAGAGCTGGATCGAGCTATGACAGAGGACCGAGATCGTGCGTCTTTCAATATTGCGCCTAGCTTAGATTATTACAGGGTCTGATATGGCAAGGTTTGCGTCTGGTAAAAACGCATATGGGATATCGGACCGTTCGGGGTTCCGGTACCGATTAAACGATATGCGTAAAGAGTGGACCGGGATGCTAGTCGGTAAAGATGAGTGGGAGCGAAAGCATCCGCAACTGTTACCCCGTCGTAATGTCACAGACGCACAAGCTCTAAAAGATCCCAGACCTGATAGAACAGAGCCTATGGCTGTTTACGTTGGAGTTCCCACCGTAGAGCAACCTTCGGCAAAAGCCGTTCGCGGAATAGCTAAAGTAGGCGCCGTAGGAGTATCCACATCATGAGTTTTACATACGCTGAATTAAAGCAGGCTGTCCAAGATTATACGCAGAACGACGAGACTTCGTTTGTTACAAACCTACCCATTTTTATCCGGGCTGCGGAAGAACGGATCTTTAAAAACGTACAGTTAGATCTATTCCGCAAAAACGCTTCTGCCAGCATGGCCCTGGGCAACAAATACGTCGCGCTCCCAGGCGACTTTCTTGCGCCTTTTTCGCTTTCTATAGAAGTTAGCGGGGCCAAGAAATTTATAGAGCTGAAAGACGTTTCGTTTATACAAACCTACAATCCGGATGCTAGCGTCACAGGGGAGCCTTTGTACTACTCTGTTTTTGACGTGGACAACTTAATAGTCGCCCCTACCCCAGATGCGGCATACGTTGTGGAGCTTCATTATTACTACCGCCCAGCCAGTCTAACGTCTTTGGCGGATAGCGGCACAACGTGGATGAGCACCAACGCGTCTGTGGCATTGCTTTACGGTACGCTTGTAGAGGCGTACACATACATGAAGGGCGATCCGGACATCATGCAAAATTACGCACAACGTTTTGTAGAGGCGATCCAGAGCTTGAAGATGCTCGGAGAATCGAAAGAAGTGACGGAAGAGTATCGGGTAGGCAAGATTATGAGGCCGAAGCAGTAATGTTTGATGTGTCCGTAAAAACGACTCAGAACAGAGGTTTTAAGCCAGAAGAGCTGGCAGAGCAGTGCGTTAACAAAATATTGTCCGTTTCTGAAACCGCGCCGGAGCCTTTGCGCCAACAAGCAGAAGCTTTTAGGTCTAACATCAAAAACGTAGTAGAATACTACTTGAAACAAGCGGTTAGCAGTGATCGAACAACCGTTTATAATGAACTTAACAACGCCGGTCAAAAAGAGCTGGCCGACCTAATCAGGAGATTGTGACATGGCGTTTTCTGGCAACTTTATGATGACTTCTTTTAAAAAGGAGCTTCTCACAGCAACGCACGACTTTACGCCGAGTACAGGCGACACGTTTAAGTTGGCTTTATATACAAATTCTGCGGACGGAACTAACTTTGGCGGTGGAACAACCACTATGGACGCCTCTATCACAGCGTACAACACGGATAGTGAAGTGGGTGCTTCTGGTTCTTACAGCGCGGGCGGGGGCTCGTTAAGCCCTACCACTCCAACCAGCTCTGGAACAACGGCGTATGTTGATTTTGCCGACTTGACCTTTACCTCCGCTACAATCACCGCTCGTGGAGCTGTGATTTACAACAGCACCGGAGGTTCAAACCAAGCGGTTGCGGCCTTAGATTTTGGTTCAGACAAAGTGTCTACGGCAGGTGATTTTCAGATCATCTTTCCTAGCTCAGACGCATCTAATGCAATTATTAGGATTGCATAATGTCTTTAAAGCTGGGCGAGCGCGTCAAACAAACCACTACCACTAGCGGTACGGGCGACATCACGTTAACGGGGGCTGTTACCGGGTTCCAAGATTTTTCTGCCGTTTTGTCGGTTGGAGAAAAAACGACGTACTCAATCGTCGATAACTTGGCCGGTGAATATGAAGTCGGAGAAGGAACGTACTCTGCCACAGATACTTTGCAGCGTGATCGCGTATACGCAAGTAGTAACAGCGGAAATAAAGTTGACTTCAGCTCTGCTTCTAAAGACGTTTTTATCACATATACTGCAGAGAATTCAGTGACATATCAGCAAGCATCCGGATTAGCGATTGCTTTAGGAGGTTAAGGTGGCTAAAAAACTACTCTTCACAAACACATTTACGCCATCTGAGAACAAGATTGTTGTTAACGAGATTGTCGATCCGAAGCGTTTGCTCCTTATTACAAACGTCACGACTAACCAAACGCTGTTTATGTTCAACACGTCAGCGTACTCTTATACATCGGTAACGCCAGATTACGATAACTACACTACAACTATCGTAGTTAGTGCGGATTGCTCTACCATGAGTTCTGGAGACGCAATCCAAGTTTTTATTGAAAACGACACGCAGTACATTACTCCAGCAGAAACGTTTACAGATCCTGTATCTAAGATTCGTGTGTCTCAGCCAGAAAACCTGATCGATACCGACTTTGAATACGGTTTGCAGTCTACAAAGTGGGAAACTTTAGAACTTACAAACAATATCCCTACGTTTTTTAGCCGTAGTGGCGATATTGAGTTGGAGTTAGTGGACGTTACTACGGAAAACGGTAGTAACGTGGTTACGGTAACTACCTCACAGCCGCACGGTTTCCAACGAGGTGCCCCTATCATTATGGTTGGTACTTCGACCGTTACATGTGACGGGGGCTTTGTTGTCAACGCTATCGTTGATAGCACAACCTTCACCTACATTTGTAAGTCCCAACAGACTCTAACCACGTCGATTATTGAAACGTATACGCAGTTATTCCCAGGATCTATTTATTCTGGAACTGAATTTAAGCTAGCAAACATTGGCGCGATTACTACCGACGGCGCTACACCTAGTACGTTAACCGTAAACACGGAATACCCCACAAACTTCACTGCGGGAACCAGTATGGTTCTTTCCAACACTTATGCTAAAGCGGACGTCACGTTCGATACCGACGACGTTATTACTGCAAACGAAGACACCATCGACCAAGACATGACTAGCGCAACGGCCACAGGAGAAACAAACTCTTGGGCCTTGGGTGGTGTATACGCTGTAGGATTTGAACCCGCAAGAGAAGATAAAACGGTTTATTTTGAAGAGGGTTCGTTAACCATTGATACGGTAAATAATCGTATTACATTCCCGTCTCCGCACCCTTACAATAACCTCGACGAAGTGGTTTACGCATGCGACACGGTAACAAACACGCCTATTGGTGGTTTAGTCTCAATGCGTGGTTACTGGGTGCGGGTTATCAATGCTACGACAATTGAGCTACGCAACGCTAGAACTACAAGTACGGCTAACCGGATCAACTTGACGAGCAATGGCGTTAGTGGTGGCGTAATCAAATCTGCTTTTGTGGGCGCCCTCGCGGTAGCTTCGCAAACAGGCGGCACCTCAGACACGCTTAATTTTTATACATTCCATGGTTTTAGTACACAGCAAAGCCAGAACCGTATGATTCTTTGTCTTACTGCAAACGGCCAAGGATCTCCTAACTTATTAGAAACAACAACGGTAAGCCTTCCAGGCTACAACTCTAACTATGATTACTATGGTAGGTATTTCAACACTACTCGGATGCGAGTCGGTGCTACCTCTACAGGTGGGACAATAAACCTTTCTAATACCTCTGCTGATGTTTTTGTAGTTCCTATAAAAAACGCAGACTCTATTTATAGCACGATGTATTTTGAAAACCACGGCCTGCTAGAAGATGATCTTGTGACCTATACCACTACCACAGGGACAACGCCGGGGGGATTAAACAGCGGAGCTACCTATCGTGTGCGTAGATACTCAGATAATCGTATTGGATTTAAAACCGTGGGTGGTAGTTCCATTAACTTTACAACTTTCGGTTCTTCAAGCTTAGTTTCAAATATTTCAGGCGCCATACCAAAAGTAAACGCAGATACAATATCGGTTTCAAATAACACGTTTTCTAATGGCGATGCGTTAACGTATTCAAATAACTCAGGGACCGACATCGGTGGCTTAACTGACGGTACAACATATTACGTAGCCCGTAAAACAGGTGATAGATTTAATCTAGCGACAACTTCAAATCCGTTGGTTTCAAGCACAACAAATTCTCAGTCATCCTCACTTCGCATCAACACCACGACAAATCAATTTATCAACAATACGCACGGCTTTAGTACGGGCGATGCTTTAGTGTACACAACAACCGGCGCTGCTATACCTGGACTACGTAATGGCGGTTTATATTATGGGCGAGCGGTGAGTTCAACTAGCTTGTCGTTACATCCGACTGCTGCGGACGCTACAGCGAATACAAACATCGTCAATTTAGGATCACTTTCTTCTGGATCGTATATTCTTACAAAATATTCAATTGTTGATTTAACCAGTGTTCCGTCTCCCGCAGAAACGCATACCTTTACGGCTGACTTTACGGGAGCTGCCGACGGCATTTATGAGGTTTCTGGAACTAACTCAGATCAATTAAGTTTCACGCTAGGATCAGATACGACTATTTCTTCTCGGGAACTTACGGTAGTTGCCCAAGAAGCCTTTACCGTTGAATACAATGGTTTCTATGTAGAGGACCACGGGTTAATTACCGGAGACTCTGTGCTCTACACGGAATCTGGGTCAAATAACATTACAGGGCTTACTGACAGCACAACGTATTACGCGATTCGTGTGAGTAAAGATATTTTCAGGTTAGCGACTACTCAAGAAAATGCTTTAGCTGGTACGGCAATAACCTTAACTGAAACAGGTACGTCTGCAACGGCCTTTACAGGTACGCTTACGTTCCAACCAAGCTCTATTGTGGGTAATTTTGCGGCAACTGGGACAGTTAGCTACGAAGCCTCATCTACAACGATTACTGGGGAAGCCACTTCGTTTACCTCGTACTTCAATTCTGGAGACACGTTCTTAATTGCCGTCCCTCCAACAACAAACGAAACGGCTATATCTAGTGTGTCTGGTAGTGTGTTGACTGCAACCGCGCATGGTCTTGGCGATGGAGACATGGTTAAGTTTACTGGGACAGTTATTCCAGCCGGTCTTTCCGCGGATCAAATCTATTTTGTCAACACTACGGGGACTGCAATACCCGCCAACAATTTTACCGTCCACTACACACAAGGCGACGCTAACGCGGACACAAACGTTATTACTGTTACTAGCGCTGGAACAGCGGCTGGGGTGATTCAGTACGCTGACGAAGGCTCTATTATTGAAAGAACAGTTGACTACGTAAACAGCGATTTCCAGTTAACAGTTACGGAAGCATTACCAGCAACAGCGCAAACGGATGTGCAATATTTGTTAAGCACTTCATTGCTATTACGGTCAGATGGTTTCGCGTTACACCGTCCTTATGATGGCGGGGTTGAGCTAATTCCAAGCTCTAACCCAGACAGTCAAATGATTCGTCAAACACGTAAGTATTTCCGCTATCAATCTGGTAAAGGTATCCAAGTATCGTTTGCGGTTAATTTTAGTCCCACCAGTCAGATCGATACGTTCACTCGTTCTGGGTCAGTTGCAACTATCACAACACGATTCCCGCATCGGTTAACTCCTGGACTGAATATCGTTACTAGCGGATCAACAAACACCGACCAAGACACTATTGGAACAAAAACATATGAAGTGACCGTTGACGACGATGGTACTGGACAAACAGTGTTTTTCATTGACGGTGCTCAAGAAACCAGCCTGAATTTGTTAGAAGGTCGTACTTATCGGTTTACGCAAGAAGATTCAAGTAACTCAGGCGAGACATTCCGTTTTTCTACTACGGAAGACGGTACTCACGGAGGTGGGTCTGAATATACTACTGGCGTAACAGTTAACGGAACGGCTGGAACGGCGGGGGCCTACACAGAAATAACTGTGGCAGACGGTACGCCTGACTTGTACGTATACGCTGAAACGTCATCTGGGCTTGGTTTTGCCGCACCCACGCCTGTAGATCCAGCGGATAATAAAGCCAACCTTTGGAACGGTACTTTAGAAGTTCTTAGTGTGGTTAATGATTTAACCTTCACGGTTCAACTAGACGGTACGCCTTCTGATAACCAAGCCACTGGTTTAGTCGAATATTATGTTGCGGCATGGTCCAGAAGTTCGTTGAAGTGCGGGTTGTTTGATGACCAAAACGGTATCTTCTTTGAGTATGACGGAAGCACCTTATACGTGGCCCGTAGAAGTTCTATCCGCCAGTTAAGTGGATACGCTTCTGTTGAGTACCGTTCTGGTGCAATCGCAGGCGTAGACACTAAGTTTGCAAGCCAGTTAACCGTCGATGACTACGTTGTTATTAAAGGTCAAACGCATAAGATCAACCGTATCGATAGTGATAATTTGATGTATGTAAGCCCTAGTTATCGAGGCGTTACTGCAGATAAGGTAATTATTACTAAAGTTGAAACGACAAAGATTCAACAGTCGGATTGGAACCTGGATACTTGTGATGGTACTGGCCCAACAGGATTCCAGCTAAACATAAACCGTATTCAAATGGCATACGTTGACTACTCTTGGTACGGTGCGGGTAAAGTCCGGTTTGGGTTTAAAGATCAGCACGGCGACGTCAAGTATGTCCATGAGTTTGTTCACGGTAACTTCTTTACGGAAGCTTACATGCGGTCAGGAAACTTGCCCGCTCGTTATGAAATTCAGAATAACGGAGCCCCTTCATATGTGCCCGCGTTAGCGCACTGGGGTACGTCGGTTATTATGGATGGTCGGTTTGATAACGATAAGGCGTATGTATTCAACGCAAACTCAAACAACGTCACAGTGACGGGTTCAACCTCGTTAACCGTTGACGGTAAAATTGATTTCACAAATCTGTATTATCAGAGAGCCAGCAACCAAAACTATCTTGCTGGTTACGCTATTTTACTAGACGCTCCGGAGTCAGTATTAAACTCGGTTACTGAAAAAACGCCAATCACAGGAGCTAACTTAGACACGGGAACGGTTGCTGCAAACCCTTTAAGTTTTTCAGTTACTCCGTATCAACCGTACTTACCTTCTGTTTTCTCAAGCGAGGGCACGAACCGATTTACTCGTCAAATTCGGAACCTGCTCTTAATTGATAAGCAACCAACTGGAACTTCGGGCACGTCGTCTACGTATACTATCGGTACGGCTACTGGAGCAGACGTCGCTAGGTCTTTACCTTTGATTAGTATTCGTTTGGCACCTAGTGTTGATACAAGTACCCCAGGTTTCTTGGGAGAGCGTGAAATCATTAACCGCATGCAGTTGATCTTGGACTCTGTGGGTATCTTGTCCACCCACGCGGCTGAAATTCAGTTGATTTTCAATGGCCAGCTTAATGTAAACAACTGGCAGCGTGTTACAAACCCTAGTTTGAGTCAGCTTTTGCTGCACACTAACCAAGACACCATTGTTGGCGGTCAGTCTGTATTTAACTTCCGAGTGAGTGGAGGTACAGGAGCAACAGCCCGTACACCTGTTTTGACTACTCAGGACTTGGGTGAGATCGCAACATTAGGTAACGCGATTTTGGGCGGAGACGGAACGTACCCAGATGGTCCGGACGTGTTAACTGTTGTAGCCACGTTGACAGAGGATCCATCGACAGTAAGTTCAACTAACCCGTTCATTGTTTCAGGGCGAATCAGTTGGTCTGAATCGCAAGCATAAGGGAGAAGACGGATGTTGTCGTTTGGCGCATATTCGGAACAGCCGTTTTCTACCCTTTTTGTAGAGCCTCTCAACATTGCTGAAGTTGGGGGTGTGGCTGCAACAGGTATTGTAGGTGTACCGACAAAAGTTACGGCTGGTTATCGCGTCACTGGCGTGGAAGGTACGGTAGAGCCGGGAAGCATCACCATGACAGGGGGTGCTAATGTGACCCTGCTTCCAATTGAACCGCCAATGTTTGGTGGTACGCCTTATGTATTCCCGTACCCACAGACCAACGTTTCTGTCTCTGGGGTATCTGCAACCGCGGTAGTTAACGCGGATCCCGTAAGTGTTGTTGGTGGGGCGGGCGTAAGTGTAGAAGGAATCTTTGCCACGGGACGCATTGGCGGGGTATTCTTATGGGGTGAGGAAGAGGCTAACAACCCTGTTTCTTATACAGAAATTGAACCAAGCACGACTCAAACGTGGGGCGAGATCACCCCGTCAACAAGTCAAAGCTGGGACGAGGTAGCGTGAGGTAAAAAATGCCAAGTACCTATTCATCAAATGCAGCGTTAGAGCTGATCGCAACCGGCGAACAATCGGCAACTTGGGGTAATACCACTAACCTCAACCTGCAGGTTATTGACCGGATGACTAACGGGGTCGGCACCTTTAGCTTGACCACTACGTCTAAGACTATTAACACCTCTGATTCTTCGTTAGCTTTGTCCGAAGGACATTACAAAGTCTTGTACTTTACGGGAACTCCTGGGGGCACGTGTACCGTCAGCATTACGCCAAACACACAGCAAAAGATTTACATTGTTCGCTGTAACACCTCCGACGGTAACTCCGTGAGGCTTTCTCAGGGCACTGGATCTGACGTTATTGTTGAAGCCGGTAGGTTTGCAATTGTGTATTGCGACGGCGGTGGTTCTGGTGCGAACGTGATTGACCTAACGTCTATGCTCAACATTAACAACGCAGGCGGTATGGAGTCGGTCAACAACCTAAGCGAGTTGACAGATGCCAGCGCGGCCAGAACAAACATCGGCGTAGGGAGTATTTCTACACAAGCTTCTGACAACGTAAGTATTACGGGGGGAAGCGTCACTGGAATAACCGACATTACTGTGGCGGACGGTGGTACGGGTGCTTCAGATGCGTCTACCGCTCGCACGAACCTCGGCCTTGAAATAGGAACGGATGTTTTAGCCTACAGCGATGAAATACAAGGTATTGCTGATTTAAGCACTACAGCAGGGAATTTTATTGTTCGTGACGAGTTTAATACCGCGTGGGAGGCCGTTTCTAGTACAAACGCTTTACTGGCGCTGGGCGTTACTTCCACCCGCCAAGAGCTAAACACACTTGACGGATACACGGGCAATGTTACCGACCTAAACCGTTTGGATATCACGACAGAAGGTACTTCTGAGGCGTCTAAGGTTGTCACTGCAGATAGTAACGGAGACGTTCTTGCTGCGGCAGAGCTAAGGGCGGTTTCGTACAACGAAACGTATGCCTCGGTAAGCTCTTCTACTAACAGCACTACAATTAATTGTGAGTCTGCGAACGTGTTTTCTACGACGCTTTCTGAAAACACGACGTTTACGTTTTCCAACCCACCCGCTTCTGGAACGGCATATTCGTTTACTTTAAAAATTGTTCAGGATGCAAGCGGGTCTAACTTCTCTGTTAGTTGGCCCGCAACAGTCAGATGGTCTGAAAATGTTTCTCCTATCTTAACTAACTCAAACAATGCAGTAGATATTCTTGTGTTTTTGACGCACGACGGCGGAGCAACCTGGTACGGCTTTGTTGCCGGATACAACATGTCGTAAGGGGTAATTTGACAGATGAGTCTTACTGCAAATAGATTAATCGCCGCCAGTGGTACGGGCGGCTGGAGCATGCCTCAAGGAAACTTCTTTTTTGAAGGGGGTTCTACTTTTTCTAGTGATGACAGGGATTTTGATTCGCTTGCGTTTTACATCCCAGAAGACCTTAGCGGGGTATACAGCCTTACTACTAACCGCCTTCGTTTTGTTCCTTTTAATACGCCAGGGGATGTGAACAGCGGTATGAATTATTCTTCTCAGGAAGAATCCGCCAAAATTGGTGGTGTTAACCAAGATTATACTGGGCTTCACTTTAGATCTACCGGGCTAGAGTGTTGGGGGCTTTCCCAAACCGGTGTTCTTTATGAAATTAACTTAACGTCCGCATGGGATGTGACCACGGCTACGTTAACCGCACAACGGAGTGTTACTGCTTATTTGTACATGGGATTTGGTAACTACACCATGGGCCTGTATGTGGATCCAGACGATCAACGATACGTTTACATCGGTACCGGACCGAACAACCAAGGGTCTGCTTCGGGATCCGCCGTTTCAACCAACGTACTTAGATTTAACACCGCTTGGAATTTACAGGGGTCAGTAGCTACCAAACCGCTCTTGACTAGCTCAAACACTTCTGGGTTCTTTCCTTATCGAGATGGTTTTGGAGTGGGTCAGCCGGGGGCTTCTCAGTATACCTATGGGTTTGGAACACCTATTCCGGGCAGTGAATTTACTGATGGTAGCACCGAGTGTGTAAGTGTTCTTAGTGCATACGGCGACGTTGTTGTCATGCCAAAAGCGCAAGAACTAAGCTGGTTTACTAACGAAATAAACCAAGACAACACTTCCAGCCATCGTTTAATGGAGGTCTCTTCCGCCACCGCCCAAGATCTTACCGGCGACCCTTTTTACCGTGCCGGATATGTTTACACAGCAAGAATGGTCCAAGGTTCTGGTACCGATCCAGATTATTTGTACTTGATAACTTTTGTACCGAGTCAAAAAACAGCGGGAAATCTGGGAAAATCCGGTTTATCAATTAACAAAATAAGAATAGAAAAACATGCCGAGGATTCTTTTGGTAATTGGAAACGGCGTTATATGCAATGGAGCGGCACTAGTAATCCAACGTTTATTTCAAACAGAAGCTCAGGCGCGTTTCCGTATACACGACGATACAAATGCGGCCCCAATTTTGATTACAGGGGATATGGCGGGTCTCAAGTTGAAGGTGGCACCTCAAGACGTGTACGTAGCATAACGTTCACCTCACAATGGGCAGCAAATGTTGGTTACGCTGTTCAGGATAACGGGGCTTGGTTCCCTCCAAATAATTGGGGTAGGGCCATTTCTTATACAAAAGATGTTGCCGAGGACGGTGGTCGATACGCGTTAGGTTTTGCAAGCACAAGTTCAAGTGAACTTCAAAACGATTATCTGCAAGGGCGTTTTTGGCAAGCTAAGAACCGGCCCGAGTACTCAGATCCAGCAGACCAGGCCAAATTGGGTTTTTACGACGTAGCCGGTGCAGCAGAATTTTATAGTTCCGGCTCCGACATGGAAGCAGCCTTAGACAATAAATATATTATGGCTATGGGTTGCGGGGGCAAATACAGTGGTCCTACTCGATCTAATTCTCCGGGTCGATTTTTAATGTGGATACAAACAATGGATAATGGTCCCGGAACGACCATTACCTATCCCGGGACAAGCTTTAAGATAACTACGTTTATTTGGGAGCCGGATAGTAATAATACCGGCTCTGGCGATATTACGTACTTAGACACATTTGATTTTGGCTTCGGTCCGCTCATCATGTCTCAAGTTGGTTTGGTAGGTATTCCCGGAGCATTTAATTTTTCGGATAACGGGCGCCGTTGTTGGTTAACCGTAAAAAGCGACATATACGATATTGAATATTCCGCCACCACACGAATACTTAAATACACTACGATTCAGATGGATTTACGTGAAAAGTGGGATTTATCCAGTGCGCTTGGAGCCGGAAAACCATTTGTATGCAACGTTTTTAATTTCTGGGCCTACCCAAGCCAGTCTATAATTGTAGACGATTCCAATGAGTACGGGATGGGACTCGTGCTTCCGGACCCGTCTACAAACACAGGTATCTTGTTTGGCGGGAGAAACTTAGACACATTTGCTAGGGTTAAATTTTAAAGGGGTAGGGCATGCCGTTAACAAAGTTACAGTTCAACCCCGGGATCAACCGAGAAACTACTTTCGCTACAAATGAAGGCGGCTGGTACGACTGTGACAAGGTACGGTTTCGATTTGGCCTTCCTGAGAAGATTGGCGGCTGGACCATCCCTTATCTTCAAACATTCCTTGGCACGTGTCGCGGGCTCCATTCTTGGGTAGCCCTGGACCGCGAAGAGTTTCTCGGGGTTGGGACGAGCCAGAAATACTACATCTTGCAAGGTGGTGCGTATAACGACATCACCCCTATTCGTTCAACTACTGACGTAGGTGACGTAACAGTATCGGCCACTTCTGGATCTGCGGTACTCACTGTGACGCACACGAGCCACGGGGCGAGTGCCGGGGATTATGTAACTTTTGACACAGCCTTTGATTTGGGATCTGGCGGAAACTTTAACAAAGAACGACTCAGCCAAGAATACCGAATTGACAACGTAATTGATGACGACACCTACACGATTCGTGTCCGAACGGTAGCCACGCTTCAGGACGTTACTATTGACGGTGAGTACACACCGACCACCATCCCTGCAAACTCAAACGATGACACAGACGGCTCTAAAAACTTAGGCGGATCTTACACAAGCGGAAGTACTACAGCTAACATTACTAGCAGTACATTTCCGCTTGAAGAAGGCATGGTTATTAGGAATTGTACTGCCGTAGCCGAGGGTACTTCTATTGTCAGTATTGATAGTGTGTCGCTGCCGACCTACACCGTCACGTTAAGTGCGGCGGCTACGTCCACAGAAGTTGCGGCAGGTGATTTTTACAGCCTTACCGCAGCCTACCAAATCAACACGGGTTTGGACGACGCGGCTACTGGTACGGGGTGGAGTGTCGGGCCTTGGGGCCGAAGTGCTTGGAACTTCCCGGCTTCTGTATCGTTGACCACGGACCAATTGCGTATCTGGCGGCACGACAATTTTGGCGAGGACCTTATTCTTAATGTCCGAGACGGCGGTATTTACTATTGGGACCGTAGCAACAGCACCACAAATAATTTCCAAAGAGCGGTTGCTCTATCAGACATGCCGGGTGCGGTTGAAGCCCCTACCATCGCCAAGCAAATATTGTTAAGTGACAGAGACGGTCATGCTATCGCATTTGGTTGTAATCCACAGGGGTCGTCTACGCAGGACCCGTTGTTGATTCGTTTTTCTGATACGGAGAACGTTACCTATTGGGACATTACTGACGATGAAAGGGCTGCGGGGGATTTAACGATTTCATCCGGCTCCGAAATTGTTTGCGCGGTGGAAACCCGCCAGGAAATATTGGTGTTTACAGATGCGTCTTTGCATTCGATGCAGTTTATCGGCCAGCCCTTCATTTTCGGCATCAACGCTATCTCAGAAAACATTACGATTGCGGGACCGTTAGCCGCGGTCGCTGTAGAAGACGCCGTGTTCTGGATGGGTAAGAACGAGTTTTATGTATATGGCGGGACCGTACAACGTATCCCTTGTACTGTTCGGGACTACGTTTTTTCTAACGTTAACCAAAACCAATTTGAAAAAGTTGTAGCGGGCGTAAACTCGTCTTTCGGAGAGGTTTGGTGGCTATATCCTTCTTCAGACAGCACCACAAATAACAAATATGTTATTTACAACTATGTTCAAAAAATTTGGTATTACGGCTCACTAGAGCGCAGTTTCTGGTTAGATCGCGGCATCTTGCCAAATCCTGTTGCCGCGGGTCTGAACGGGACTCTTTTCTTCCACGAGTCCGGGGAAGACGATGCGGTGGACGAAGAAACGTTAAGCCCGATTAACGCTTACATTGAAAGCAGCCCGATAGATATTGGCGAAGGTGATAGCTACATGTTTATCAGCCGCATGCTGCCTGATGTGTCTTTCCGAGAAAGTGCTAACGACAACCCGACTCTTGATTTAACGATCAAGATGCAGGATTACCCCGGTGAAAACTTCGGTCAAAGCAAAGAATCGACGGTAACGCGGTCTACTACCGTGCCCATTGAGCAATACACCGATCAAATTAACCTTCGCTTACGTGGTCGTGCGATGGTGCTACGCGCAGAATCCTCCGATCAACTTAGAACTAAGTGGCGTTTAGGTACGCCTCGGGTAGATTTAAGGCCGGATGGTAGGAAATGAGTAGTCGTAAACTCACCCTTCCTTTCTTCCCACGGCCCCCGGACCAGTACAACCAAGAGTACTTTTCGGAGGTTCTTCGTGCGTTCTCGACGTATCTACGTCAGATGCAGAATCCCGGCGATACACGGAACACGACCATTACGTTGACCGACTCAGCTAACAGCACGTCGATGGCGACAGCGAACTTGTATTACGTGCGTGATGAAAAACCCTCTGGCACACAGGGCGGAGCCGCAGCAGCACTGACACAACATACCCGAGACTTAAACACAGAAAAAGTTACCAACATCCCAAACGCGAGCTTGGCTTCAAACCAAGTCACCCTGCCGACGGGGAAGTATTGGGTTGAAGCATCGGCACCTGGGTATGACACAAGCAGGCATCGATTAAGCTTCTATAATGTTACTGACAGTACATACGATATTCTTGGTTCAACATGCTACTCCCACCCTACGTACCCTAATAGTCAAACGATTAGCTTTGCGGGCTACATTGAAATTACAGCGGAAAAAGTTTTTGAGGTTCGGCATTACACACAATCCGTAAAAGCAAGTAACGGGTTAGGTTTGAGCGCAAACGACGGAAATACTGAAGTTTATACTGAGTTAATGATTCGGAAAGTCGGATAATATGGTAAAGTTTTGATATGCAGCCACTTTTATAGGAGCAATTAAAATGGCAGCGACAGCTACAGCTACAAAACCCACTTATGCAAGTGGAATTGCGGGCCTTCCTTTGGATGCCGCAAACGATGACTATGATTACATGGGCAGCGGCGGCATCGGCACGAACCTTATGGTGGTTGCGGAGAAAATGGCGGAGCAGGGTCGTTATGGAGACGACATGCTGGCTCACTTGGAATCGGGAGAGCTAGTCGTACCAAAAGACATTTTAAAAGCTTCTCCAGAACTTCAAGAGTTAATCTTTGCTGAGATGCGGCTACAAGGCGTAGAAGATCCCGAGCGGTATGTCGCGGGCTCTGACGCTAACTCAATTAACCCTGTTACCGGGCAAGCTGAGTTCTTTCTTAAAAAGGTTTTCAAAGCGGTCACCAAGCCGATTAAAAGCGTAGTTAAGGTAGCCACAAAAGTGGTTAAGTCTGTCGGTAAGGTATTGAAGAAAGTTGCTCCTGTTGTTCTTCCTATTGCCTTGGCGATGACCCCACTTGGCGCTGTTTACGGTGCGGCACTGGGCTCAGGCATTGGAACCCTGCTTCAGGGCGGTAGTTTAAAAGACGCGGTTAAATCCGGTCTTATTTCGGGGGCCTTGGGCGGCCTTACTGCGGGTATTGGGTCTAAAATGTCCGGTGGTACGTTTACTGGCGGCGTGAAAGCGGCTGTAGCTAACCCTGGCGCTCGTTTTTCCCAAGCAATTGCAGGCGCTACTCCAGGCAGTGGTCAGGCATTTTTCTCTGATTTCGTTGCTCCCGGATCAGAAGTTGCCGCGGGCTCTCCCGGTTCCGACGCAATGTCTAACGCAACAACGGTAGACGGTACTCCGACTACAATTGACGCGGCAAAAGCGCAGGCTACGGATGTAACGGGTACTCCTGTTAATAACATTCCGGCTAATCAAGCTCCGACAGGCTATACGGGTGCGGCTACAGGATCTAGTCAAACGCCTTTGATTGACCCGCAGACTGGGGGCTATTTCCAAGATTTTGTCCCTCAATCTTCTACCTCTACTTTGACGGAGCCAACTAGCATGGGCCTTACTCCCGGTGGTCAGGCTACCTTTACAGGATCCGCCCCGGTCAGTCAGTCGGTTGCAGATGCGGCTACTTTAAACGCTACTGCCAACCCTCGACCAAGCTTCTTTGATCGGGCGGGAGACTACATGTTCCGTGGAGGTCGAAGCGAGGCGGACATTGCGAGAGACGCGATGAAGGCAGGCGATGCATACATGGCAAGCACACCCGCGCAGTTCCAAACAGCGGCGGGCTATGAAGCAGCGAAAGCTTCTGCCGCGCCTGGGTTACTTGCTCGATTCGGGCCGAGCACAGCGTTGGCTGCTGGAGCTGCTGTTGCGGGAGGTATGTTTGATGTGCCGGAAGGTCCGGGCGACGATATGGCGGATGAAGCAAACGAGCAGTTTGAAGGTACGCGTTACTTTGAGATGACTCCTGAAGAGCGAATGATGTATCAAATCAGAGGGTTAGATCCAAACGCATACAAGGGCCGTGATAGTTACATTGTGAACTATGGCGGAAGAAACCCGTATTATGACCGTGCAAACATTGTCCGGCCCACTCAATTCAGCGGCTTCGGCGGCGGTATGAAGCCATCGGTTCGTTATGCTGCAGCGGGCGGAGAAATGCAATCTTTCCCACGGCGCATGGGCCACATTATGGGACCGGGCACAGGGACTTCTGACGATGTCCCAGCAATGCTTTCAGACGGCGAGTTTGTAATGACTGCACAAGCTGTTCGTGGAGCAGGAAACGGTAGTCGTAAAGACGGCGTTCGTAATATGATGAACATGATGAAAAACTTTGAGATGAGGGCCGTGTAATGGCTACCGATACCGTCATCCAACGAGAAGCCCCGGATATAGAAGCCTATCGACTGGGGCTTCTGGATTCAGCAAGAAAATTAGCCGACCAACCGGATGGGTTAAACCTTCCGGACTATCTTGTTTCTGGGCTAACTCCAGAACAGCAGATGGCTCAAGGTATTTCGATGGCCGGGGTTGGTTCGTATGTTCCGTTTATTACAGCGGGCGACGAGTCCATTGCTACTGGAATTGCTGCGTTAGGCGGGGCTACCGGTGCGTATAACCCACAGCTTGCTGAAGATTTTATGGATCCTTATCAGCAACTCGTTATTGACCAGATGAGCAACGAGCTACAGCGTCAGAAAGCAATTGAAGGCAACCGTATTGCAGACCAAGCCAGTGCGGCAGGGGCAATGGGTGGTTCAAGGCAGGCTGTGGCAGAGGCTTTGGCTAACCGCAACTTGACGGATACTTACGCGAAGAACGTAGCGGGTCTTTTATCTAGCGGCTACGGTCAAGCTCAACAAGCATCTATGAACGCGTTTGAAAACGCCTCTAACCGGGCGCTTCAGACAGGTCAGGCTCTTGGTACGCTGGGTCTCCAGAGTGCTAGCCTTGGCGAGCTACAAAGTCAGCTTGGTTCTCGTGATATTCAGAACCTGATGACAACCGGCGGTATGGGCTACGAACAGGCACAGGCTGCGCTGGAAGCTGAACGCATGAGCAAGATGCAGAACATTTACGAGCCGTTCCAACGTGTTTCTTACTTGTCTGACATTTATTCAAAGACGCCTTCGTCACAACAGACCATTTCTTCTTCAACTAGCCCAAGTGCTTCTCCATTCCAACAATTAGCCGGTCTCGGTATTGCTGGTTTGACGGCGGCAGGCGGTGCGGCAAAAGCGGGGTTATTTTAATGAATAACGTAATGAGACGGCCTTTGTTTATGCAGGCCGGGGGCGCTGTTGACCCTGCAATGCAACAGGCGGGGATGCCTATGGACCCTGGAATGCAGCAAGTTCAGCAGGCGGAGCAAACCATGGCGGAGCAAACAGCCCCGTTAGGCGCGGCCTACGCTGAAAACATGGGCATGCAGCTAGACAATGCAGAAACGTTCAAAGACGTAATTGACGGTATCCGAGGTAATGAAATGCCTTTGGAAGCTCGTTACGAAGAACTTTCTGCGATGGTTGGCCCAGAGGATGCCATGGCTACTCCCGAATCAGTTTTGGCGCTTATCCAGCCTACTCTGATGATGACAGAGGAAGGCGCGTCAAATAGCGGCGTGGCACAGCTCATGGAGCAGGTGATGGCTTCTTCTGGCGTAGAAGATCAAACAATGGAACAGGGACTGGGGTCGCTTATGGCGGCTGGTCAGCAGGCACCTCAAAATTTTAGGTATGGCGGGGAAGTTAAATATTTTAATGCTGGTGGCGTAGCCAGTGCCAACGACCCCGCCTTACACCAAGCTTTCTATGCGGCAAATGCTGTACAACCTGGGTTTGGCGGTCAAACTCCTCTTCCAGGGACAGCGCGTCAACCGGACCTGGCCTCTGTGCCCTCTTTAGAAGCTTTGTATGAAAAGAGCTTGCCGTTGTATCAAAAAATATTGGGGCAAAATCAACAGGATAAAGATCAGTCAAAGGCTCAAATTTTATTTGACATGGCTCGGCGCGGTCTTGCTTTTGCCGGTGGAGTTAGTCCGGATACCGGTGAAAACATTGCAAACAAGCCGCTTGCTTCTCAGTTTGCGATTGCCGCTCAGTCGTTACCTACGACTATTAACGAACAAATCGCAGAACAGCGTAAGTTAGAGCAAGGCATGAAACTCGGCGCGTTAGACGCGGCACAGGGGCAATATACCGCGGCCCTTGAATCACAATTAAAGAATCAAGCTAAAATGTCGGAGCTTGCGTATCAACGCGGAACTAAGCAAATGGAGCTAACCGCCGAGGGCGAAATGAAAGCAGCGGAGATCGAAGCGAAAGCTAATGAGCCCGTTAAGCTTGGCCCCACGGATACTCTGATAAATCCTATGACAAATGCTGTGATTGCACGGGGCGTGGGTACAACAGACTATCAACCCGTTCGCGTTCAATATGCAGACGGCACTTTTTCGGAGCAGGTTTTTAACCAGAAAGATCCTAGACAGCAAAAAGAATTAGACGCCTTGCTTGAAGCTAGCCCGGGATCTTTCCCAGTAGGTCAAGACAAAGCACAGGTTACGCCAGACTTTCTACAACAGCGGAGCAGGATTTTTAACGACACACGACTTCGTACAAATATTGCGGAAAAAACGGCGGGCCCAGAAGACATTCGTCAGTTTTCTCAAGCAATTATTGAGTACACGCAGCCGTCAACCATTGAAAGAGTTACCGACCAAGGTGTTCAAAAAATCAAACGCCCTGGAAACCCCTTGGATATTGACACGGCTAAGTTTATTAAAGAACACCTTCCAGAGCTGGCGGCAGAGGTCTTTAAACAAACAGGTCAATACACGGATCCTCGCGTGGTTAAGTTTGGCTTAGGCAGAGACCCTGAGTTTTTAACTACCGGTATGGATGAAAAGAAAGCGCGTGAGATTGATGATATATCTTACGGCTTGGGTATGGACGTGTTCGACCCCTCTACCGGAATCCCTCCTTTAGAAGAAGAGCAGGTGTTCCCTAGCATTGATTACGGTAAGGCATTTGGTCTACCGGGCAAGATTAATCTTGCAGGTAATAAGCTGTTTGACTTAGTTAGCTCAGATAGTTTTGACGAAGAGGCTATTAAAGCTCGTTCCTACTTACAAAAGTTCAACTTAGGACTGACCGTTATGGCGAGTGAAACCTATCCCGGATCACGGCCCCCGGTCTTCTTCTTGGAACAGTTTGAAAACTTAAAGGTGCGTCCGGAATCAATTTTGTTTGGTGACGTAGAAGCCTATCAAAGCATCAACACTTTAATCGACTTTATCAAGAGTGATATGGTGACAATGCGGCAAAGTGCCTTTGGCCCAACAGACGACAAAACTAAAAAGCAGGCTCGTTTAGGCTTGCAAACGGCTAGAGAAACGTTGGCTCAAGCGATTGTTATTCGTAATGGAATGGAACAAAGCTTAGGTTTGTCGCCTTCCGGTGCGGGCGAAAAAACTGAAGCAAACAACTTAGATCGATTTATTAAGTAAGGGGTTGTCATGGCATTGACCGACGCTGAAAAAGCAGGGGTAGTGGTAGAAGTTATCCCTGATTCTCAATTTGAGAATTTGGATCCTTTAACGGTTTCTGATGTCGGTGTTGCTAAAGAAGAACCGGTAGCCCCAACGCTTGGCGGTCGTCAAATAAATCAGTATGACCTTGATTTAGATGAATATTTTAGGGTTACGGCAGACGAATTAAACGAGCAGGACAAGCCGGACAATCTTAATGCCGTCTCAAGAAAACTAGCCGATGATTTAATTTCTAGAGCTAAACAAGATCCTCAATTTGCAGACGTTAACTTAGACTGGGACACTCTTCGTGCGGAAGGGGATGACTTTGTTATCCGTACTTTTGTCAAAAACGTTCGTCCTAAAAGAGAAGGCGTAGGGGATACTTTTGCTTTAGGCACGGAATCCTTTACTCGGGGACTCGCTAAGGGCGCTCCGTCTTTTTACGCTGGAATGAAAACAGGCTCGGCAGCTTTTAAAGCAACGCCTGGGGGACCGCTACCTAAACTGCTTGGGTTTGGTGCAGGCTTTTTAACGGGGTCTGGCATTACGGCCCTTGCTGCAGATGCAATTATGGAGGCTGTCGCCCCGGAGCAAGAAATTGCTCCAGAAGATCGGTTTGTCCGCAATATGAATAGGTCTGCCGGAGAAATATTACCGGGTCTCGGCTTACGGACCATGGCTAAAGAAGGCGCGGAGTTCGTTTCTGAGACAACAATGGCAAACCTTGCCAATAGAGCAAAAGCACTAAAGCAAGGCAAAGGGTTTGTTAATCGAATGAACCGTATATTAAACGGAAGTCAGAGAGTTTCCGGCAATGTTTTAGGCTTTGCTGAACGCGTAAACAACGCTTATGCAAAATCGCCTACAAAAGGACTTCCCCGTGAATTAGCTGCCGTAGAAGCCGCCGCATTTTTAGGCGCGATGGCTGATTCAGCAAAACCAGGAGATCCTTTGTATCGTTTAGGCGGAGAACTAACCGGCGGGTTTGCTGCCGCGTTAACGCCCTCTACTTGGATTCTTACAACCATTCGGGACGCAGGTAAAAAGGGTGTGGACGTTGTTCGCGGAATGGGTAGTCAAACAGCCCGCGAGCAGAAGGCGGTCACTAAAATCTTAGAAGACGCAGGAAAAGAGAAAATGGATGCGGACGCCATTTCTCCGGAAGACGCGCTTCAGTTTTTAGATGATGAAGTTGAGCGTATCCGTCAAGCCGTCTCATTAGCGGAAAAAGAAGGCCGTGTAGTCGGGACGTTAGGACAACTTACGGACGTTCAATATTTACAGCGATTGACCAAGAAGGTAATGCAGAATAATTCGGGTCTTGGCGAACAAGCACGAGCTTCAGCAGACGCTGTTATTGAAAAACAAATCGAACTGATTGAGATGCTTTTTAAGGAAGGGTCTCCAGATTCTTTGAAGTCTGCCTTGCTCCTTCAAGAAGAGTTTTACGAAAACATGCTTAATGGCTTAATTGCCCAAGAATCTTGGAAAGCCATGGAGCGTATCAATAATGTAACCAAGCCCGTCGTTGAAGGCGGGGTTCGACCTATTGATACCGGGGAAATAATATCTGAGGTACTGCAGCGCGTCACTCGTCTAGGTCGCCAAGAAGAATCCTCTTTATGGGAAGCCGTGCCGCAAGAGCTGGATGCCAGCGGAAGTAACGTAGCTCGTGTTTTTAATGAAATCATGGAAACCGAGTACAACCCTGGTGACACAATTAACAAATTAATCCGTAATTTCCCAGAGCAGCTCCAGGGGGATTTTGGTACACAAGCGACCCCTGAAATAGCCGCGGCGCAGGCACAATTAAGCCAGCTTTCTTCGTCTATCGATAAACTTTTAACCAACAGCCCTAGAGCATTGCCTGCTTATGAAGCGGCTTTGAAACAGTTAAAAGCTAAAGATGTTCGGACCATGAACTACGGTCTTGAAGACTTCGACCCAACGAAGTCTGAAGCGGCACAAGTTTTAGAGTATTTGAGTAAAAGACTGGCTCGGTTAGGCACTAAAGGGGTTTCTCCTTCCGAACGCAAAGAGCTGGAAGCGGCCAAAAAGTTGGCGGAGATGCGCGTTTCTAAAGAGGCGGCCACATCACAGTTGGGATCGTTAGTTCCAGAAGGCGGTAGCTTGCCTAATGCTACGACTACCGGACAATTGATTACCTTCCGTAAGCAAATGAACAACATTGCCATGAATCAAGGCGAACGGGACCCTCAATTAGCGGGTCAAGCGGCGAAGCTAGCTCGTGCTGCTTTAGAAGATCTAGCTGAGGTGGGTACTGATGATCTTGCTTACGAAGCAGCTAGAAGTTTTTCTCGCGTATTTAACGACCGGTTTACGCGAAGTGTTGTAGGGGACATCATCGGGTTTGGCGGAAAGATCAAAGTCCAGCCAGAAAAAGTCACCCCTATGTTGATTCGTGCAAACGATGTCCAAAGCGCAATTAACATTCGTCAAGTAGATGAATCCCTTAAATTTTTAGCGGACCGTGACCCTGCTTATGCAGATTTAATGAATACGGAACTCAGCACTATTCGTCAGCAGTACGATGCTTTTATGCGAATTATGCTGGGTGGATACACCGACGAAACAGGGCAACGAGTTGGCGGAATTTTAAATGAAGACGGCACGGTAAACCCAACTAAGCTTCAAAACTTTTTAAATAACAAAGCGTTACAGCCTGCGCTTGAGTATCTGCCGGGTCTCCGTAACGATCTTAAAGATGTTGTTTCCGCGCAACGTTTAGTAGACAGCATGGTTAAGGGTCAGACAGACGAAACTAAACGTCTTGCGGACATGCGGGCCTTTGTAAAACAGTTTACCGAATATGAAAGTGGGCCGGATGCATTAGACGGGTTTATTGGCCTTCCTGACAACCGGCCAAAAACTCCTGCAGCAAATTTTGAAAAGTTTGTGCAACTTGTTGTACGAAGAAATTCTCAAAACGAAGCTCTCGATAAGAATATCGCGGAGCAACAGTTGCGCGTCGCCGCAAGACAGGCCGAGTTAAGAGAAGCTCGGTCCGGGGATCAAGTTGGTCAATTACGAATTAAAAATCTTCAAGACAGGCTGGCAAGCGAAGAAGCTCGCCTAGACGCTCTTTTAAATAGAAGGGCCACTACCTTAGATCAACCTGAGCCGGTAATTATTGACGAAACCACACCTTTACCGATCATAGGCGCGGAAAAACCCGGTGGGGTTATAGCCACAGCGGATGAAACCTTTACCCCAGGAAACGTGGTCGAGGGTTTAAAAGAAACTGTTTTTGAGCGAGCCTTTAGCTACGCATCTAATCCTAGTGGGCCAAAGACTCAGTTTAATCCGTTCAAATTTGAAAGCTATCTGTTTCAACCGCTTGCTAGCGGCAAGGATTCTGTTGCAGTAATCCTTAACAAAAATGGGGTTTTGTCTACGGCTGAAATTAATCATGTTAAAGACATTTTAGAAACCATTAAAAAACAAGCTGCAAAAGGGGTCTATTTAGGAGAAGCCCCTGATCTGGTTGAAATTCAAAACGACAGTTTAAGTGCGTTGGCTCGTTTGATCGGTGTTAAGGTCAGTGACATGGTGGCCCCTGTGTCGTCCATGGGTCAGCTACAATCTGCAAACATCTTCTCTAATATGTTTCATAAGATCATGATTAAGATGCCCGCACACAGGCAAGAGATTTTGTTCACGCAAATGTCGAAAGACCCTAAGTTTTTTATAAAAATGATGGAGACTCATGCAGATTTGGTTCGCCCGATTGTTCAAAAGAATTTGGAAGCCAGTCAATTCGATCAAGCGGTAGAGGCTACTAAAGAGTTCTTTGCTAGGACCGTGGGTGTTCGTTTGTCTAGCGCGGCAATTCGTCAATCGGTTGCAGACGCGTTTAATCAAACTACAGGAAACATTGTAGAAGACGCAGAAAGAGAGGCTCAGTCGGCTCCGACCCCTCGTCCTCCAGTAGAGGCAGCGCCTGCTCCTGCTCCTGCTCCCGTGCCACGGACACCTCCAGCACCCGGCCCACAAGCCATGGCCCCCGCGCCAGCAGCTCCTCCAGTTGCCGCGGCCCCCGCGCCACAGACACGTCAGAAGGTTGCACAAATGTTTCCTAACGACCCCATTTTAGGTACCAATTCAGGAATAGGGAGTTTATTCGGATGAGACTATCAGAGCACTTTACGCTAGCAGAGTTTACTAAAAGCCAGACTGCAGAGCGTCACGGCATCGACAACACACCGGATGACGCGCAGATTGAGCGCATGAAAATCTTGTGTGAAAACGTGTTGGAGCCCGTGCGAGTTCATTTTGACAAGTCTTTCTCCCCTAGTTCTGGTTTCCGCTCGGTCGCGCTGTGCAATAAGATCGGGTCAAAGTCCACTAGCCAACACGCGCAAGGCGAGGCAGTAGATTTTGAAGTGCCTGGGGTCGATAACCGAGTAGTTGCTGAGTGGATCGTAGATAACTGCGAATTCGATCAGCTTATCTTGGAATACTACACCCCAGGTATCCCGGACAGCGGCTGGGTCCATTGCTCATTTAAAGGCGAAGGCAACCGCAAAGAAGTCCTGACTTTGACCAAAGGGTCTGGCTACTCCTTCGGGCTACCGTCTTAAAGCAACCACTGCTTACCTTGTTCTCCAAGAACCTCTCCGGCAATGTCGATCTTTGACCGGAGAGCTTTGAGAATCTTCTCGTCCACCGTGCCCGGTGTGACAAAATCAATATATGTACAATGATTAGGCTGACCGATACGATGGATGCGATCTTCTGACTGTAGGCGTATTTCTAAGTCGTAGCTGTTACTAAAGTAGACCATAGTAGATGCAGCAGTCAGAGTAATTCCATAGCCGCCTGTTTTAGGCTGTCCGATAAAGAACCGTAGCGGCGAGTCTGGGTCTTGGAATGTACGTACAATGTTAGTACGTTCTTCGGTTTCCGTAGCTCCGTAGTAACAGGCTACGCTGTCTTCGCCATACTCCTTGGCTATCGCCTCACGGATCTGGAGGATGTTATGAGTAAATGTGGCCCAGATGACAACCTTACCGCTTGTCTCTTCCAGCACTTCCATGAGATTGGTGAGGCGGACGCGATCAATCTCTTGGATCTCCCCGTCATCAGTAGTGAGGATTCCACAAACTATCTGTTGCATACGCATAATCTGGGTCAGAACACTGGCAGTGGTAGCAAGATCACCGTTCTCAAGTTTCGCCAAAGCTAGCCGTCGCATCTGCTCATACACAGGCTTCTGCTTGTCTGTGAGCGCAATGTAACGCGGCTGATAGACCTTTTCCGGCAAGTCCAGGCATTCTTCTTTGGTAATCCGCGAACTAAAGCTCTCTAGCCGCTCTGTAAGCTCGTCTAGTCGCCTGTATCCGACGATATCTTTAAAGACTTTCGGTCCCATCGTTTTATTTACAACAACGGCGTATCGGCCTTGGAATGCGTAATAGCTTTTGAAGCCTAGTGCCTCTTCACTCAAGAAGTTACACTGGCTAAACAAGTCCATCGGAGACTTAGTAATTGGTGAACCGGTCAGGATACGTTTGTACTTCGCTTTCTTACCGAGCTTTACAACATTTTTAGTGCGCTGTGCGCTACGGTTTTTGATCGTAGTGGACTCATCGACAACCATCATGCTGTCTGGATAGCGCATCAAGAAGTACATCGCATGGTCCGCGCCTTTAGAAGACGACAGAGCCTCAATGTTCATCACCAGGATAGTCAGGCCCTCTTTGCGATTCATCAGCTCGTGAAACTGATTAGCGTAAGTCTTCGTGTGATTCGGTTGCCACTGCAAGATCATCGTCTCGTTCAAGATATCGTCCGGAACGTGGGCCGGAAATTCTTTGTCGGTCCAGTTACCGAACACGCCTTTTGGCGCTAGAATCAGCGCCGCGGTTATCATCTTCTGCTTGTACAGGATTCCTATGTTATCGATAGCGACCTTCGTCTTACCCGTCCCCATCTCCATGAAAAGCCCGTAATACGGCCTGTTCCACGACACACGCAACACGGAATCCTGATGTTCAAATGGTTTGGTTTTAAATTCGTATTTCATGCAACTCCCCTATTGACGTATGCGAATTTATAGTATTTTATATTGCTTCACAAGGGCGATACAAAGTCCTGAAACACGAGGAAAGAAAAATGAGTGACATAAGTGCACTGTTTGAAGAAGACTTTGAAGCACAAGCTTCAGGCATAGATAAAGTCGATTCAGGCGACCTGAAATCAGTTGCTGCGATTGCTCGCACGATTGCATCTAAGGAAGAAGAGCTGGCGCAATTGGAAGCGCAAATCAAAGAAACCAAAAAGGAGCTACTCAAGCTCACCGACGAGGACCTCCCTGGTTTGTTGCACGAAATGGGTCTAGCTAAGTTCAGCCTTGAAGATGGTTCAGAAGTCAGCGTCAAGCCGACTTACGGGGCATCTATTAAGGTTGATAATCGAGACGCCGCATTCCAGTGGCTACGCGATAATGGCTACGACGACATTATCAAAAACAGCGTGATCTGTTCGTTTGGCCGAGGCGAAGACGAAATGGCAACGCAATTCTCACGAATGGCCGCAGAGAAGGGCTACGTCCCTGAAAACAAAACCGAAGTACACCCGCAAACGCTCAAAGCTTGGGTCAAAGAGCGGGTAGAAACCGGTGAAGAGTTCCCTATGGAGCTTTTTGGAGCCTATGTAGGTCAACGTGCATTCATCAAGAGGACTAAGTAATGACAACTAAAGCAGTAGCAGAAAAGCAAGACAATGCAGTCGCATTGTTCGACGAGTCAATGTTTGAAGAAGATGCAGGCGGTGGCCTGAGTGGTATCGGAGCAGAAGACCTTGCGCTTCCGTTCCTCAAAGTCTTGTCACGCCAAGATCCGGCTCTGGATGAGCTAGACGACGCCAAGGCAGGCGACATCTTAAATACCGTGACAGGAAAAGTGTACAAAGGTAAGGAAGGCATCCGTGTCATCCCTTGTGCGTACCAGAAGCGTTTCATTGAGTGGGCTCCACGGGGTTCCGGTAATGGCGCTCCCGTCAACATCTACAACACGTCAGCAGAATGCCCTAAGACAGAGCGTTCTTCTGAAGACAACAAAGAGTATGTCATTGGCGGTAACGGTAGCTACATCGAAGCAACGGCACAGCACTATGTAATCGTCTTGGATGAGAACGATGGACCATCAACCGCTCTGATCGC
>ENA-OUOG01001413-OUOG01001413.1-marine-metagenome-genome-assembly--contig:-NODE-1413-length-28018-cov-4.642532_pt1 | contig 28018 bp, 19 predicted proteins | sample MGYA00248635_ERZ508505 | MGnify/ENA primary metagenome ERZ508505 (study PRJEB26176, sample SAMN06267871) | marine metagenome | isolation source: Saanich Inlet, British Columbia, Canada | place: Pacific...
TTCTATTGTTATTTCTTAACGCTATGACCTTTAGTTTTGGTTAATATTTAATTTGTTCTTCTACTTCTTTATTCAGCATTTCTGCAAAATCATTTAAGGCAAAACTACCTAAGTCGCCTTCGCCCTGTTTCCTCACAGAGACCACGTTTTCATTGGCTTCCTTCTCCCCTACAATTAGCATATACGGAGTTTTTTCCAACTCAGTATCTCTAATTTTCTTCCCAATTTTCTCGTTTCTAGAGTCTACAAGGGCACGAATATCGTAATTTTTTAGAGATTTAGAAAGGTTTTCACAATAATCATTGTATTTTTCACTCAATGGTAATATTGCAACTTGTGTAGGAACCAACCACAATGGGAATTTTCCTGCACAGTGTTCTATCAAAACAGCAACAAATCTCTCCAAAGAACCAAAAGGTGCTCGGTGAATCATCACAGGTCTATGCTTCTGATTATCAGCTCCAGTATATTCCAATTCAAACCTTTCTGGTAAGTTATAATCTACCTGGATTGTTCCTAATTGCCAACTTCTTCCTATTGCATCTTTCACCATAAAATCTAACTTGGGCCCATAAAATGCCGCTTCGCCATATTCTATAACTGTGTTCAACCCTGCCTCTTTGGTTGTGTTGATAATTGCTTGTTCTGCTTTTTCCCAGTTCTCATCACTACCAATGTATTTTTCTCTATTGGTTTTATCTCTCAATGAAATTTGAGCTGTGTAATCCTGAAAATCTAAGGCTTTAAATACAAACTTAATCAAATCAATCACCTTAGAAAACTCTTCCTCCACTTGGTCTTGCATGCAAAAGATATGAGCATCATCTTGAGTAAAACCTCTCACTCTTGTCAACCCATGTAATTCTCCACTTTGCTCGTATCTGTATACTGTTCCAAATTCTGCATAACGCACTGGCAAATCTTTGTAAGACTTAGGTGATGAATTATATATTTCGCAGTGATGAGGGCAGTTCATTGGTTTCAATAAAAACTCTTCCCCTTCATTTGGAGTTTTGATAGATTGAAACGAATCTTCTCCGTATTTTTCATAATGACCAGAAGTTACATACAAATCTTTATGTCCAATATGCGGTGTTGCTACTTGCTCATATCCTGTTTCATCTTGGGCTTTTTTCAAAAAATTGGACAATCTTTCTCTCAATGCAGTTCCTTTTGGCAACCACAACGGAAGTCCCATTCCTACTTTTTGCGAAAAAGTAAACAATTCTAATTCTTTCCCTAATTTTCTATGATCTCTCTTTTTTGCCTCTTCCAGCATTTCAAGGTACTCAGTCAATTCTTTCGCTTTAGGAAATGTAATACCGTAAATACGAGTCAGCTGCTTGTTCTTCTCATCTCCTCTCCAATAAGCTCCTGCAACACTCAATAGCTTTACTGCTTTTATTACTCCCGTGTTAGGAATGTGAGGACCTCTACACAAATCGGTAAAGTTTCCTTGAGTATAAAAAGTAATACTTCCGTCCTCTAGCTCGTTGATTAATTCCAACTTGTAAGGATCATTCTTTTCTGTAAAATAGGCTAATGCTTCTACTTTTGAAACTTCTTTTCTTACAAACTCCAATTTTTGCTTCGCTAGCTCTTTCATTTTCTGTTCAACTTTTGCTAAGTCTTTTTCAGAAAAATCATACTCCATAAAATCTACATCGTAATAAAATCCATTCTCAATTGGAGGACCAATCGCTAATTTTATTCCAGGATAAAAAGACTCCAATGCTTCTGCCATTAAGTGAGCAGATGAATGCCACATTGTTGCTTTACCTTCTTTGTCGTTCCAGGTTAGTAAACTCAAAGTAGAATCTTCATGAATAGGTCGGGTGGCATCCCAAATTTCTCCATTTATTTCTGCCGACAATACATTTCTTGCTAATCCTTCGCTGATTGACATTGCTACATCCATTGCCGATGCTCCTGCTTCAAATTCCTTAATTGTACCGTCTGGTAAAGTAATTTTTATCATAGTAAATTTTTGTAATTCGCAAATATACGCATTTGTCAAAATTTACTCTTTAGATTTTTGGGTTTATTTTGAATCTATCCAGATTGAAAAAAACACTTATTTTTTGGAAGAGTTTTTACTCTCGAGATCTCCCATTAATTTGCTCTTCCAGAACCATTTCTATACACACTAATAGATCCTTTTAATTTGGTTTCGGACAAACCAGACAGCCTAATGCTGTATACTCTGCACGCATAAAAATATACACCATCCACAACTTCTTTTCCTGTTTCTAAATCTATACCAGTCCAATTTATCATTGGATCTGAAGTTCTAAAAACTTCGTTTCCCCAACGGTTATAAATAACAAATTCTATACTGTCAATAAATTTATAAGGTAAGATTGGAATAAAAACATCGTTTATTCCATCGCCATTTGGTGTAAAAACATTAGGCAAAAAGTAAATAGGACAATTATCTACACAAACCACATTACTTGGTTCGCTTTCATTGTTATATTGCACCGAATCCAAAGCCGTAACATAGTAACATCCAGCAATAGAACCCATATCATCATGGGTGAGAGTGGTATCGTTAGGGTCGTTTATCACACTTATTTCAGTAAATGGACCTTCAGATGTAGGAGAATAAAAAACTCGATAGCGCGTAACATCATCAGCACAGGTGTTATTTGGATTTGTCCAACTCAAATAATTCAGTTCATCTTCACAGCTATTGTCGATGGCCAAAACAGGAGGACATGGAGGAGTCAAATCAAGCGGACTGTCGCAAACTTCTTGCGAAAAATTCTCTAACGGACTCACAATACTTGGATCTGTGTATTGACCAATACTTTTTACCTTGTAGCAGTAGGTTTTTCCATTTTGCAAATTACTATCTACAAAAGATTGCGCTGTTGTGGCTCCTATTAAAACAAAGGTTCCTCCAATTGAATTTCCACGGTAAATTTCATAAGAGTTGTTAGTCCAAGGAACATTTTCTGTCCAATTCAGAGCTATTTGGTTGTCGTTTGGTATTGTGGTTAAAAAAACTGAAGATGCCGAATTGGATTGACCAATGAGCAAAGTATCACTTCCCACAAAATGATACATTCTCACACTATAATTGTTAGGCGAAGTTTGGGAATTAATCCCTGAATGAACAAAAACTGTATCGCTTACAGAAAGATTAGGATAAAATGGAGAAGTATAAATCAAATTATTTGCTCCTGTAAATCCCGATTGATGAAATATTTTGTACAAATAAGGAGGGGGATAATCAGTTACTGTATCTATATCTGTGGCTTTTGCCCAAATTATAGAATCTACACCCGAGGACAAATCCGTATTAAGAACAGTAACATGTGTTATAATTGGAACATCTCTTTTGAGAGTAACACAAGCTTCGTCAGAAATACAACTCTCATAATCAATAGGATAAACAATTGTAACCACATAACAATATTCCTCACCCACTGATAAATTGGCTATATCTACAAAACTTGTATCTGAAAGAGAATTGGTTTGACCTATGAACGTGTATCCCATATCAATTGGAGAGTTTTGTCCACAACAACCTGGCGAAGAATTACTACTTCCTTTTTTTCTGTACACTTTGTATCCTTTAGCATTCGGACAATTTGACTGATCCCAAGAAACTACAACATTTCCACTCAGGGGAGTTGCAACAACACCTGTTGGAGGTGGAGCTTTCACTGTAATATTTACTTGACGATAATCCGATAAATTTACCTGCAAACCATTATCAGTTGCTACAAAATATAAGGAAAAAGGTGCTTTCCTCACGTTGGAACAATCTGTAGTCCAAGAAAAATTCGAAGAAATAGGTGATGTTCCTGAAACCGAAGTAAAACTTCCTGGATTACTCACACCCGTTAATGGCGCTCCAGTTGCCGTCAAGGTAATTCTATCACCAAAATTGGGATCTGTAGCTGAAACTGGTATTGAAATGGAACTTCCTGCCACAACACAAGTATCCATTATTGAACGAATTAATGGCGGATCATTGTTGCAAACCGTTACAGTGATTTGAATATCCCTTAACACACTTCCTATTTTTACTCCATTTCTCCATTCTGTTACCAAAACAGCAATATTGTACTCACCCAACCTGGCTGGATTCAACCAGCACATTGTTCCTGTTACTGGATCGATAGAAATAGTTCCACCAAAGCTACTTGGATATTGATAAACTGCCGGAGTGCTCATTGCCAAACAATTAAGTCCCAAACAAGGAACCAAACTATAAGAAAGACTATCGCCATCTGGATCGGTAGCTTGAGGATTATAGCAATATCGTTTATTTACACAAGCAAGTTCTGGGCATGGACAATCATCAAAAACTACAGAATTGTTTACTCCAAGAAATGGAGAAATCACAATTTCTGTGGCAATACAAAAAGGAAATTGATCCGAATTGGTAGCACCGCCAATATTTATAACTCCAGCATTTCTATTAGGATCTTCCATGGTTACACGAAAAGTTCCTGCACCTGCAAACGTATGATCAATAATGTAATAATTCTTTTGAGCATCGGCTGGAGCCATAGAAACTGTTGAGGATCTTAAAACTGTGTCTTTTCCTGTACCATCCCCCCATGTTATTTCCAATTCAGGTCTATCTGCAATAGCGCTAGATTTTGTGCACGTTGTTATTGTAAATCGATATGTATTTCCTGTGAGGTGAACATAGGATATTTCTCCTCCTCGGTTGTGTGTTGCACTTGCCAAGAAACCCAGTATTAAAAATATAACTAACAGGTAAAATCTCATTGTTGCGGTTATTAATTCTAAAAGTACAAATTATTCCTTCAATTTGTCCTAATAGATTTTTCAAATTATTGTTAATTTTTACAAATAAAGAGAAAAGATGATTTTGGTATTGAAATACAATTGATTCCAAACATTTTTATTTTTTTTTACTATTTTTAGGGATTAAAAACAACCCTTAAATATTTTTGTCGTTTTTAAATCAAACATTAAGCAATATGGCATCTTCTATTCGACTCTTTTTTATTCTAGGCCTTTTTATAATCGTAAAAAGCACGATATATTCTCAAGCCATTTCAAAGGAAGTATTAATTGAAGATTCTCTTCATCAATTTGATTTGAGTTATAATTTGACTCAAAAATTAATTGACTCAACCTCAATACAATCGACTTCTATTCAAAATCAAGAATTATTTAAACTATTCATGAAAAAAGAATTAAGAAACTTTTATATGAGTAATTATTCAAAAATGATTTCAGGAATCATATCATCGCGAGACCTGTCTCCTGCCTATAATGATTACTTCAACTCTCTAAAAAATAGTTCCACATTCATGAATCGTTTTACTTTATGGAAAACACAATATTCTAATCTAAATCATATCGGACATTCACATACCGTTGAATCAGGAAATTGTGATAACGTAGATTTTGAATTAGGAACATGGCAGCATTGGTTTCCGTATGTTGCAGATGTAAATTTCCCAGGAACAACACATACCAATTACGCAATTCAAAATTTAACAACAGGAACTTCAGGCTTTGGAGCAAATGCACAACATACTATTGTCACAGGTGGAGTTGATATGAATGCTCCGGCTATCACAAAACTGAACCCACGTGGAGGCACATATTCCATACAACTTGGAGATGAAGGAGGAGGTTTTGAAGTGAGCAGAATAATTCACAAAGCACAGATTACTACTTTCAAACCGTATTTTACGTATGATTTTGCAGTCGTTTTTAATGATCCTTCTGGACATCCAGCAAACGAGGTTCCTTTCTTTACAGTGGAATTTTTGGACACCAACAATCTACCAATCCCATCATGCGGAAATTATGATGTAATTTCTCAAACAACAGCTTTTCAAAGAGTTGGGACATCAAATTGGAAATACAAACCATGGGCTAGAATTACAGTTGATTTGTCTAACTACATTGGACAAGAAATAACCGTTCAATTTACTGTAGCCGATTGCGGTTATGGAGCGCATGCTGGAAGAGCATATATTGATGGAAATTGTTTCTTGCCTGAGATAAAAAAAACTCAAGATTGCAAAGGAATATTCCTCGAAGCAGACTCAGGATACTTATCCTACCAATGGTATGGTGGTACACCAACCGCACTACTTCCTGGGGATACAAATCAAGGGTTTTACATTCCTGGTCCAGGATTATATAAAGTAGAACTAATTTCAGAAAACGGATGTACATTATTAATCGACACCCTGATTAACGACATTTATGTTATACTTAACCAAACTATTACTCAAGTTGATCCAAGTTGCATTGGTGTAAATGATGGTTCCATAACAATAAATGCATTTGGAGGACAAGCCCCTTACACTTATTCTATAAACAATGGTGCCACTACCTCAACTAACAATAGTTTTACAGGGTTAGCTCCAGGCACATACACTTGTATTGTATATGACTCTGGAGGATGTTCTGATACCCTAATTTATAATTTGACAAATCCTCCAAATATTATTCCTAATTTAATCATTGAAGATGCTAAATGTTTCTCGATATGTAACGGAGAAGTGGAGGCTGTTCCGTCTGGAGGAACTTCCCCAACAGGTAATTACCTAGTGGAATTTGATAACGTATTTTCTGTTACTAAAAAGAGAACAAATTTATGTGCTGGTCTTCACACAGTGAAAATTACAGATGAAAATGGATGTTTCACAATCAACACCTTCAATATATCTGAACCTTTAGCGGAAACAATAGACCAAGTAATAATAGGAGATGAAAATTGCTTCAATGCCTGCGATGGCTCTATAACTATAATTGATGCAACTGCTTCTGAATACAGTATAGATAATGGTTCTACTTGGCAAACTAGTAATGTTTTTTCAAATTTATGTGCAGCCGCAAGTCCCTATCTTATAGCCCTAAAAACTGTCGATGGTTGTATTGCACGTAGTATCGCAATAATAAATCAACCGTTACCTCTAGTTCTAACACCCATTCCAGATACTTTTATTTGTTTGAATAAATTTGCGTCCATAAACGCTATTCCTTTGGGTGGAACTCCTCCTTATTCTGTGAGTTGGAGTAATGGAAGTACTGGGTTTACGATGACAGAAAGTCCTGCTGTATCAACAACGTATACTGCAACGGTAACTGATGCACTAGGATGTAGCTATACTGAAGAATTCAACATCAATCTTCATCCACAACCCATTGCAAACTTTACTTTTGACCCAGGACCAGAAACGGATGTATTCAATACAAAAGTGAATTTCACTAATACAACAGATTATGGAGCGCCATTGGACTACGAATGGGTCATTAGCGATTTTATGAGAGCAAATACGAGAGACACCTATTTTGAATTCCCTGCAAATGGAGGTAAAAGATTTTTGAATTGCTTGAAAGTTGAAAATCAATTCGGATGTAGAGATAGTATTTGTAAACCTTTCTTTATTAAATACGAAGTATTGCTGTATGCTCCTAATACTTTTACACCTAATGACGATGATGTAAATGAGGTTTTTCTTCCAATTGTAGAAGGATTGACTGACGAAGGTTATAAATTAATGATTTTTAACCGTTGGGGAGAACTTATGTACTCAACTACAAGTCAAACAGAAGGATGGAACGGACGATATAAAGGTCAAAAAGTAGAAGAAGATGCATACGTATGGAGAATTGTTGGAGTGACAAAACAGACTGGGGAAGACTATGAAAACTTCGGACATATTACTGTATTGAATAAGTTATAACAAAGTAGCTCATTCAATAAAAAGCCATCAGTAATTTGATGGCTTTTTTTATGTTTAATATTCAACATAAGACCTCATACAAAAGCAGACTAAAAAGAGATTTATTACTTCCATACAAATTGTTATCTTTGTGTAAGTTTAAAAGAGACATGAATCAATACCAAAAAGTAGCATTTTACACCTTAGGATGCAAACTCAATTTTTCTGAAACATCCACAATTGCCAGGCAATTGGTTGATGCGGGATTTGCGAAAGTAGATTTTCATGAAACTCCTGATATGTATGTTATTAATACATGTTCGGTAACAGAAAATGCAGATAAAAAATGTAAACAACTTGTAAAAAAAGCATTGGGTTTTAATCCAAATGCATTTGTTGTAATCATAGGTTGCTATGCTCAATTAAAGCCAGATGAAATTGCTGCAATTCCCGGAGTTGATTTAGTTTTGGGTGCTCAGGAAAAATTTAACTTAACTGCCTATTTAGAGAATACAGACAAAAAGGAAATAGCTCATGTCGAGAACAACTCAATAAAAGAAACAAAAGAGTTTGTTCCTGGATTTTCGATGGGAGATCGTACTCGAACTTTTATGAAAATTCAAGATGGCTGTGATTATTTCTGTACATTTTGCACCATTCCCTTGGCTAGAGGAAAAAGTAGAAATGCCAGCATAGACAAGACTTTAGTAGAAGCAAAAAAAATAGCCAAAACGAATGTAAAGGAGGTTGTGCTGACAGGAGTAAATATTGGAGATTTTGGGCAGGGATGTGAAGAAAACTTCTTTGAATTAATAAAAAAACTTGACAAAGTAGAAGGTATCGAAAGATTCAGAATTTCTTCTATCGAGCCTAACTTACTTTCTACAGAGATCATTGAATTCGTAAGTAAGTCGAATAAGTTTGTACCTCATTTTCATATTCCGATGCAAAGTGGATCGGATATTCTGTTGAAAGCAATGAGGAGAAAATATGACAAAGCTCTGTATCAATCTAGAATTGAAAAAATAAAGGAGCTTATGCCAAATTGCAGTATTGGTGTAGATGTAATTGTAGGGTTTCCTGGAGAAACGGATGAAATCTTTGATGAAACTTATTCTTTTTTAGTGGATTTACCGGTCTCTTATTTGCATGTATTCACCTATTCGGAAAGAGCAAATACAACAGCAGTAAAAATGAAAGATTCAGTTCCGATGTCGGTAAGAAAGGAACGAAGTAAACGACTTAGGATTTTATCTGAGAAAAAGAAAAAAGCATTTTACCTACAAAACGAACAACACACAGAGGAAGTATTGTTTGAAGCTGACCAAGAACATGGAATTATGAATGGTTTTACTTCCAATTATGTGAAAGTGAAAGCTCCTTTCAATCCTTTGATTGTAAACCATGTTGTGCCAGTAAAAATGACAGAAGTAGATAGAGATGGATTGATGAAAATTGAATTCATAGAAAAAAGACAATTAACAGAATTGAAACACTTAACCAATTAATATGTATCCAACCCTTCACCATTTATTCAAAGGCGCATTTGGAATTGAAATCGAATTTTTAAAAATGATTCCCATGCTCGGGCTGTGGATTGGAATTGGATTTATTGCAGCCAATTGGTTCGGATCAAGAGAGCTAAAACGAAGAGAAGCTTTGGGATGGATAAAAAGTTCTAAAAAAACAATAGTTGTTGGAAAAGGAGCTCAGCCTTTGGATATTTTTATCAACGGAGTTCTCGGATTTATCATTGGAATGAAACTTATTCCATTATTCACAGTGGATGGATTGTTTAATGATTTTGTTGGTTTTTTAATGTCGAGCCAAGGAAACATTGGAGCTGGAATTGTGGGAGGAATCCTGATGGCTTTCTGGAAATACAGAGAAGCGAACAAAGAAAAATTTGAAACACCTACCGAAAAAGTGATAGAAGTTCGTCCTCACGAACACATGGGAAATGTAACCTTGATAGGAATCGTTGGAGGAATTGGGGGAGCATTAATTTTTGCTTTCTTGGAACAACCAGGGAAATTATGGTCAGCATTTATGGCTTCTGGAAACATTGGCGACCTTAATGGCGGATTAACTGTATACGGAGGTGTAATCTTAGCTGTGTTCGGTAATATTTATTATTTCTGGAAGAACAAATTACCAATCATGCAGTTTTTAGATGCACTGGGCCCAACTGTTTTGTTGGCTTATGGATTGGGAAGAGTGGGCTGCCAATTTGCAGGAGATGGCGATTGGGGAATCGACAACCTCAACGAAAAACCGAATTGGATGGCTTTTTTGCCAGATTGGATGTGGGCTTACGATTACCCAAACAATATTAATAATGAAGGAATAGAGATTGTAAATAGTATATTCCCTGATTACAATCACAAACTGGCAAACCCAGTGTACCCAACTCCCTTTTACGAAACAATCATGAGTTTTATCTTGTTTGCAATTATGTGGGGGCTGAGAAAAATGATTAAATTTTCAGGAATATTATTCAGTTTGTACGTGTTTTTTACCGGTGCCGAAAGATTATTGATAGAAAGAATAAGAGTGAATGTAGAATACGGAAATGGATTAACTCAAGCCGAAATCATCTCCATGATTTTGATTGGCTTAGGTATTGCTGGTATGGTTTTCTTTTATATAAAAGGAAAGAAAAAAGCTCAAACAACATATTAGTTCTTTGAACCAGACTATTGAATTAACAATTTTTTGTTACTTTTAGTGATATAACCCTAAATCAAAATAATGAAAAAGTTATTCTTAACAATAATACTTTGCTCTTACCTATTTGCAAATTCTCAGAGTACATTCACCTCCGCTAATTATGCTTCTGGAAATTATAGCATTCCCATGTCATCGGTTTCAACTATTTTATCTTCAGATAATTTTGATACCACAGGAGCAAATGCAACTTGGGACTATTCAAATTTAGGTTCAGATGCAAATACTTCAAGATACACTGTTACCCCGGCAGCATCGGGTTATCAAGCAACTTATATAGCCCAATGTATTTTGGGTGGTGGAGGTTTTACTTGTCTCACAAAATGGAATGGGCTAACCAATGTAGGTGTAGTCGATTTAGATTCATTAGATGCTTTTGTTTTTACACTTTTTGATGTAATGACAATGGCAAAAAACGCAAACAACAGATTAATAGGAAACATAAAAGGTCTCAAAATAATTGACTCCACAGGAATTTCAATTCCAATTGTGGCGGAATATTCCAGTCCAGATACTATTCTTAAGTTTCCATTTACTTATCAAGATTCTGGATCAAGTTTTGGAGCTTGGGGATTAGATTTATCGAGCATTGGTCAAAACATACAATACAAAGTGACTTATGACAGAAAATGGAAAGTAGAAGGATGGGGAACTTTAATCACTCCCTACCAAACTCACAACAACGTTTTGAAAGTAAAAACAACTTTGGATCAAGTAGATTCAGTTGTGTTTTTTTCAACACCACTTGGTTTACCTCGCAAAATTGTAGAATATACTTGGTACGATGCAACTTTTGGATTACCAGTAATGAAAGCCGAAGGACTGGAGGCTGTAGGATTAACAACTATCAACTCTGTACTTTATTATGACACAAGAGTAGCAGGAATTAATGAGGAAAAAGAAGACGCAGATTTAACAATTTATCCAAATCCAGTAACGGAAACCTTGAACATTACGTCAAAGGTGAATACAAAAATGTCTTACGAGATTATTGATATTGAAGGAAAAACTGTAGTACAAAAATCTACCAAACAATCAATCGAAGTGGCTCACTTAGCAGCAGGAATTTACTTTGTGAAATCAACAAATGAAGAAAACAATAACATTCAGGTTCTGAAATTCATCAAACAATAAGTTAAAACCCTCTTAAACAATAAACATTTTTTACTCTCGTTTCGTATATTTGCAACTTGGAAAACTGACTCCATCTTTTATTTTATGAAATACCTTTTTTTACTCCTAAGTTTTTTTATTTTCTCAAGCAATAGCATGATAAATAAGGGCGGGATGAAAAAATTTGTGAATTTCGCCAATCTTGATGTAGAATCTGTTTCGGTAGAAAAAAAGATAATGGCTTTTGAGTCTTTCACTGAATCTTTGTACGATTGCTTAAAAACTCCTGAGTTAAATTTCATTATGTTTCAACAAGGAATGAAAGGATATTATTCCATGAAAAACAAGGAGGAAATAGAAGACAAACGATACCTCACGCTCATAGATTTCTCCAAACCTAGCAATGAAGAACGTTTTTTTGTAATTGATTTAGAACAAAAAAAAATTGCATACAAAAGCATTATTGCTCACGGAAAAAATTCTGGAGCATTGTATGCTACCAAATTCTCCAACGAGTCTGAATCAAGAATGAGTAGTATCGGTTTTTTTGTGACTGGCAAAATTTACGATGGAAAATATGACTATTCCATGAAGTTACATGGAAAAGAGTACTCCAACGACAATGTATTTGACCGGGGTGTTGTGGTTCACTCAGCTGATTATGCCACGAAAGATTTCTTGAAAAGCAACGGCAATGTATTAGGACGAAGCTTCGGTTGCCCTGCCCTTCCGCATGATGGATACAAAGAAATCGTTGATGCAATTTCTCAAGGATCTTGTTTTTACATTTACAGCAAAGACGCTAAACACAAAAGAAGTTCCAGCTACCTAAAAGCGAGAAATTTCGTAGATACTTTTTACTCAGACTTTGAATAAAATAGTTTTTCTACCGCAGATTTAATGTGCGTTTCTTTTTTGTAAATGTCTCTGTAAAATCTCATAGTTCCATCCTCGGAACCTTCGCAAGAAAAGTAACGCAAAGAAACTAGCAAAGGATAGTTCAAATTAAACTTCTTCTGTTGACCGGTTTTAACGAAATTCTCTACAGAATCTTGTGTGAAATTCGCGTCATTTCTCGAGATAAGATAAGTTGCTAATTCCAAAGGATTTTCTAATCTTACACAACCATGACTGTAGGCTCTTACATCGTTTTTGAACAAACTCTTGGAAGGTGTGTCGTGCATGTAAATGCTATATTCATTTGTAAAAATAAACTTTACTCTTCCCAAGGCTGTTGCTCCACTCCTAGTTTGTGAAATTCGATAATTAAAAGAACTCTCGCTCACCTTGCCCCAATCTACTGTGCTTGCATCCACTACATTTCGCTTGCTGTCGTAAATTGTATAGCCTTTTTTGTTCACCAAATTAGAATCTTTTTTCAATTTTGGTAAAATTTCTTTGCTCGAAATACTTCTTGGAATATGCCAATAAGGATTCAAAATTAAATAATCCATATTCGCTGAAAACGAAGGAGTTTGATTGATCGTTTTTCCCACAACAGCTCTAAAAATTTTGGCTACTTTGTTTTTCTCTATCACTTTTAGCTCATAAGAAGGAATATTCACGTACAATAAAGAATCTTCTTCGAATTTTTCCCACTTGTACTTTTCCAAAGAAGAAATAACTGCTAACTTTCTTTCGTAATTACTCTGCGACAAAGCAAATGCTGTGGCACTTCCTATTCTTCCGTCTGACGCTAAATTATTGTCCTGCTGAAACTGAATTAGAGCTAACTGAAATAAGGAATCATTGGAAGATTGGGCTGAATCCAAATATTGAAAATTAACCAGCGCTATTGTAGCATTTTGGTATGCTTTTGCAGAGTCTTCTTTTAAGGAATGAACCTGAATCTTTTGTTTGCCAAATTTCTTGCCTTCCATGTAATTTGCCCAAGCATTTCGCAGTTGCTTGTATTGCACAAACTGTGGCTCCATTTTCTCTATGGTACTTGGCAAATCATTGTGATACAATCCGTTTTTTAATTCAGTCAAATCTTCTGCAGAGAGAGAATCTAACTTCCATTCAAAATACAACGAATCTTTATCTTGGTGATTAAACAAACCATATTTGAGTTGAGAAGCAAAGACCAAGTAGTTTTTGGTAAATAAATAATTACTCTCCACCAACAAATCCATATTGGCTGTATCAGCTATCAATTCTGTTTCTAATTGCTGCATACGCTCAATGTCGTACTGAGAACTATCCAAACCATAACACAGTGCATTGGAAACTTGTGCCAAGAAAAAATGTGCATTTTCATTCAGAACTTTTTGATCGCTCATCCAAGGAAATGGATTCTCGGAATGAATCTCTATCATTTTGACTAATAGATGTAAGGAATCTGATTTTAATTCTTGTGACAAAATTTGACTAAAACGATCATTTAAATCGATCAAAAACTGCTGTTCTTTCTCCTGTAAGCTATTCGTATCAGTTACTTGCTCGGTTCTGCAAGAGACCAAGAAACAGCTCAAAAAGAAAATCAAAAGTAGAAATCTATTTTTCATAATAGTAAGATAGTAAACTTGCCTCGAAAGTACTAAAAAAAGAATGGTAATCTACTAAGGCACAATTACTCTTAAGGGTAATTTAACTTTTACCCCAGTATTTTTCTATCAAAACCAAAAGCTGGAGATCTTTCTCTGTAATTCCACCAGTATCGTGAGTTGTTAATTTCACTTCTATACGATTGTATATATTATTCCACTCCGGATGATGATTTAGTTCATTGATATGCGAAACCAAATCTTGCATAGATTGGATAGCCAAATGAAAGGAAGGAAATACAAATGTTTTCTTTAGATATTCACTTTCCCTCTCCCAACCAGGAAATTGCCTCATCACCTCTCCTATTTTTTCCTCTCTATTCATCCCGTTACTTTGTAATCCCAAAACTGAAATTCATTTGGAGAACCCAACGATACAACTTCCAATTTACCTCCCTTTTCCACTTGCATAGAAATAGAATCTCCTTCAAAATAATTCAACCATTGATTCAGATTATTGTCTATTACATATCCATTTACAGAAATTATTTTGTCCTCTCGTGCCAATCCAGAATTCCAAGCAGATGAATTCTCTGCCACATGAAGAATCACAGCCTCTTTTAGCTCTTCTGGCTTTGTAATTATCCCAAACCGCTCCATTGCATTTGCAGAAGAGTTTTTCACTAGCTCAAACCCTCTTTGTTTCAAACAAATTTTCAGTTCATTCGTAAAATCCTCGCACCCCCAAATGTAGTGATCAAAAAATTCGTCAAAAGATTGTTTACTGTGAGTTTCTATACTTTTCTTATAATCCAATTCGGTGTATCCAATTGCTTTTTTACCAAAATCTTCATACAAATCTTTCATCACGTCATGCATCGACCTTGTGTGATTACTCCCTTCTCTAATCTTGGTATCAATCATAAAAGACACCAAAGCTCCTTCGATGTAAATGGAAGATTTTCTATCGGGTGCTCCCACCGAGTAGCCATCCAGCCAAGTATCATAAGAAGAATCTGCTACGGATTTATTCAATCTTCCTCCGTTTGAATAATGCCTTCGTAAGTATTGATTCAGTTCATTGGCATAAGCTTTTTTATCAAACAATCCCGACTCGTGCAACATCAAATCACCCATGTAAGTTGTTACACCTTCGGCTACATAACCCAATTTGGAATAATTTTCTTGCGTGTAATCGTAAGGATTCATCTCGGCAGGGCGAATCGTTTTGATATTCCAGGCGTGATACAGTTCGTGAGAACTCACACCCAATAAATCCACGTAGCGCTCATTCATCACCTCGTAACTCGGCCCCAACACTATTATGGTAGAAGTAGTGTGTTCCACACCGTGATAAGCTTTGTGAGGATGAATGATGTTGATAAAATGGTATTCCTTTACTGGAAAATCACCAAATTTTTGAACCTGATATTCCGTGAATCTTTTGAAATCGATAATTACTTTTTCCCATTGTGGTTTACATTCGCCATAAAACCACACATAAAATTTCACGTCATTCACCTCGAAGCTTTTTTCTTGAAGAAATTTACTCACAAGAAAAGGAGTATCTGCCAATTCGTGGAAATCTTGAGTTCTAATTTTACCTTCCAAAAAAGAAACTCCACAGGCTATTTTCTCATTGCTTTCTAAAGGAATTTCTACCTCACAAGTTTGGTTGATTTGGTTAGGAATGTACACAAAGCAATTCACAGGATTTACGTACAATACTTCGTCCCCCAAATATGTTGAACCTGCATTAAAATCAATTGAATAATAAGAGTAAGAAACAATTATTTCGTTCACCTCGCTTGTATTTACAAGCCATTGATCTTTCGTTGTTTTATGAACCTCTAGTTTTTTTCCATCCTTGTTTGTCACATAGAATTCCTTGATGTTTTTTGCAAAATTCCCTAGTTCGTATCTTCCTGGTCTCCAGGCTGGGAGTTGAAGAATAGTTTCGTTTTCGGGAGTTATTGCGGCTAGCTGTATCAACAAATAATGCTGATGAGACTGGGAACGATTGAGCTGGTATTTCATAAAGATAAAATCAAGAATATTACGATTAATTGGACTGAGTGGTGAATTCGTCCATCCATTTTCCTTTTATTTTTAGAACTTGCTCTAGCACATCTCGCACAGCTCCATTTCCTCCATTTTTGTGCGAAACATAATCTGCTATTCCTAATATTTCGTTGCATGCATCTTTGGGACATGCAGAGATGCCTACTTCTTGCATGATTTCATAATCAGGAATATCATCGCCCATGTACAATGCTTGTGCAGTAGTTAAGTTGTGAGCAACAAGAATTTCGTTCATTACAGCCACTTTATCCTTCACAGACATGTGTATTTCTAATACATCCAAAAACTCCAAACGCTTTCGCATACTTTGGGAGCTACCTCCCGAAATCACAAATACTTTTACCCCAGAATTCGCTGCTTTTTTAATTGCATACCCATCGCGAGTACTCATATTCCTTAGAAATTCGCCCGAAGGATGCATGATTACTTTTCCATCTGTAATGACTCCGTCAATATCCAAAAAAACGGCTTGAATTTGATGTAATTTTTGTTTGTAGCTTGGTTTTTCCATAAGTGCCTTTGTTTGAGTTCGAATTTACAGAAATTATTAGGTTTGTGAATGAGAAAAACAGTTGATCTTTCAACATAAAAAGACATCCATTTTGAACATCTAGTCCACTAAGTCGATTATTCTGTCGTATTTGTGTCATTTTCTAAAAAAAATAATATTGTTGAAAAATCTCTTATGAATGTCAAAAAGGGAAAATAAATTGGTAAAGAAAAAGTAATTATGTCCGCCATAAAAGCATGTATATGTGCTCCGAAAACTCCATCAGCCAAATAAAAAACGTTCAAGATAATTCACTCCAACTAAAGCTGCATTTACTAATTATCCAAAGCCTGTACAACAGCCAAAGCCGCTCTTTCACCTGAAATCATTGCGGCATTGAGAGAACCATTGAGCTGAGTATCGCCAGCCAACAGAATTCCGGACGAAAGGTGAGTTTCTGAGGGTAAAATCGAATAACGTAAATCTCTCAAATTAGGCAAAGACATAGGGATTTTATACAATTTCAGGAATTGCGTATCACGAATCTCGCATAGCTCAGAGAGTTCATTTTGCACCTTTTTGGTCAATTCTTCGTCATTCATTCCTTTGTTATTTATCACCGTTACAGACAGTAGTTCTTCCCCTCCTCCTGGTTGAGTTGCTAAACTTGTTGGATAAAACAAGTTGTTAATTAACGAATTTTTATCAGGAACGATTCCAATAAGTGGCTTTTTGATGATTCTTTTGGGAACAGTAAAATACAAAGTATAGCACGATTTCCACTCTACAGATTGATTTACCAAATTAGAAACTAACTTACTTGGCTCGGTAGCAATAATAGTATATTCACTAGGGATTTCGGTTCCGTCTGCCAATTTGATTTTTCCATCCTTTACATTTGACACTTTGGTATTGAATAGAAATTTTGTGTTCTTCAAATTCTTTTTCAGTTGTTTAGGAATTTCTTCCATTCCTCCTTTTGGAACTGCTGCAGCTCCTTGGCCAAACATTTTGTAAACAAACTCAAACATTCGGCTGGATGTTTCGAGTTTGGTTTCGAGAAAAATCCCACTAAAAAATGGTGTAAAAAAATCAGCAATCATTCCTTCCGAAAAGCCGTAATTCTGGAGATAATTGAAAGTAGTACCTTCTTTTTCTTCAAAAATCGCCTCTATGCTTTTCCTTTTCAAAAAGGTATTTAGTTTCAATATTTTTATTTTGTCGGAAACAGTACCAATTCCTGAAAATAGAGTAGAAAAAGTCAAGGATAAATCTCTGAGAGGATCTCCAATTATTTTTTGATTTTTATTTTTAAAAATTGAAGCACCAGGAACAAATTTTTGCAAATCTAGAGAATCGTAATCCAAGTATTGTTTGGCTGCTGGGTATACAGTAAGCAAAACCTGAAATCCATGATCTAACCTATATCCATTTACAGTATCGGTTTTCACTCTGCCACCTACTCTGTCTGTACCCTCTATGATTACGGGGCTTACACCATGATTTTCGAGTACTTGTGCTGCTACAAGTCCACTTATTCCGCCACCTATTATATGAATTGTATGAGTTTTTTTTTCCATTGTTTTCTTATTTTTTCTGTTACAAATATAAAACTTGTTAAGGTGAGAAGGATGGAAATAAAAAAATGAAATCTAAGTATCTAGAAATCTTGAAAAACTGAAATTTACTTACCTTTGTATTCTAAACTAACTAACTGGAAATGATATAATTTTCCAATAATTCAGTACTCTTGAAACCAACCGAACAACACATCATTTTGCCAGGCAATCGTAAACTAGGATTTGCCGAATATGGAAACCCCGCAGGTTTTCCGATTCTTTATTGTCATGGTTCACAGAGTTCTCGATTGGAAATGCACTATAACCTTTCGTTTGCGAAAGAAAAAGAATTGAGAATACTCACTGTGGACAGACCGGGGCACGGAATCTCTGATTTTAATCCTGCAGGAACAATTTTGAGTTTTGCTCAAGATTTAAAAGTACTTACCGAGAAATTAGAGCTAGCCTCCTACTCTGTTGTTGGCATGTCGGCAGGCTCGCCATTTGCACTCGGTTTTTCGTATTTGTTTCCCGAAAAAATTCACAAAACAGGAATCATTAGTGGATTTGCGCCACTAACCACCAAAAGTAAGAAAGTACTTTCGAAAGAGGTAAAAACTATGCTGAGTTTGGCAAAATCAATGCCGTTTTTATTGAAAATTTTATTGAAAGTACAAGCTAAACAATTGGCAAAAAAGCCCAAAAAAGCCTTGAAAAATTTCCTGCAGATAATGAGCGAACCTGACCAGGTGGTTTTGAAAAATGAAAAAGTGATGGAAGTGATTGAATCTATGTTCAAGGAGGCTTTTAGAAATGGTAGCCAAGGAGTTGCTTACGAAATCTCAACTATTTTGGTGCAAAAATGGGGTTTTGAATTGAAAGAGATAAAAGGAAGAGTTCAGTTTTGGCAAGGAAAAGAAGACAATAATGTGCCTTATCAATGGGCTGAATTGATGACGAACGAATGCAGACACTCCGAATTAAAACTCTATGAAGATGAGGGTCATCTTATTATTTTTGAGCATGCCGCAGAGATTTTTGACGAACTGAAGCCATAATCCTCATCTTAACTAATTAACACCTTATCCACTTGATATAAAATAATAAAGAGTATTAATCAGTTCAAAATACCTTTTCTCAATTCCTGATTCCCTATATTTGTAGTCAACAAAAATCTATCAAATTGGAACATACATTTTTAAGTAATTTTGGATACTTTCTAGTATTTTTTTCTTTCGTAACAGCAATATTTTCAGCGCTTTTCTATTTTTTTTCGTTTCGAAACTCAAATGATTTAGCACTTTCTTCTCAGTGGAAAAAAGCAGGTCGCCTCTCTTTCAGAATCCATTCTATTGGCTTGTTAGGTGTTGTTACACTTTTGTATGTATTGATTTATGGACATTTTTATGAGTTTCATTATGTATGGAAATACTCCAATGATTCCATGCCACTAGAATACCTGATTTCTTGTTTTTGGGGAGGTCAAGAAGGTAGTTTCTTGCTTTGGATGTTCTGGAATGTAGTGATTGGGAATGTTTTGATAAAAAAAGCCAAAGAATGGGAAGCCTCCGTCATGACAATATTTGTTCTTTCTCAGGTATTCTTGAATTCTATGTTGCTCGGTATCTTTATTTTTGATTTCAAAATTGGAAACAACGTTTTTCTTCTCACCAAAAATCTACCAGAAAACCTTGGATTACCTTGGACAGAAATGAAAGATTACGTTTCTAAACTACCAATGTTTAAGGAGGGTCAAGGACTTAATCCATTGTTGCAAAATTATTGGATGGTGATTCATCCTCCAACCTTATTTTTCGGATTTGCAGTAACAGTTGTTCCGTTTGCTTATGCCATTGCTGGTCTTATGCGAAACAAACTGAACGAGTGGATTAAAGAAACAATCACCTGGACTTTCTTGGGAGTTGGTGTTCTGGGAGTAGGAATTTTGATGGGAGGAATGTGGGCTTATGAATCTCTTAGTTTTGGAGGGTTTTGGGCTTGGGACCCAGTCGAAAATGTTTCTTATATTCCTTGGTTGACTTTGGTAGGCGCAGGGCATTTGATGTTGGCAAATCAACGAAAAGGAAGCTCTTTGTTTTTTACTTACATTCTTACTTTCTTATCGTTTATTTTGGTTTTATACTCTACTTTTTTGACCAAAAGTGGAGTGCTGGGCGATAGCTCTGTTCATTCATTCACAGACAATGGAATGTTAGGCCAATTGCTGCTGTACATTTTGTTTTTTGTTTGGCTATCAGTCTTTATGCTACTCAAAGGAAAACAACACAGATTAATGTACACCGTAATTTCTATCTTTTTGTTTGTGATGACACTAACTGCCGATAGTGCAACTTTAGTAGCAGGAATTCCTGCAACAGGAATTGTATTCATTTTGGGAACTATCGCTACATTGGTTTTTGTTGTGATTGCTTCAATCAAAAATTTTCCGAAAGCAAAAACAGAAGACAAATTGTGGAGCAGAGAGTTTTGGATGTTTATGGGTAGTTTGGTTTTGTTCATTGCTTGTATCCAAATATTTGTAGACAATTCATTTCCTGTATGGAATAGATTATTTGGAACAGACATTGCAGGAAAAGAAAATGTACTGCAGCACTATAACATTCGCCAAGGCGCATTTGCTGTCTTTGTAACTCTTTTTGTTGGTTTCGGACAATTCTTGAGATACAAAGGAATACCAGCTAAATTATTTTTCAAAAACATAGCCTTGTCATTAATCGTATCTGGGGTTCTCACAGCAATTAGTTTAATAGTATTTACATTTGATGGCGTAGAATTTGCATCGGCAGAAACTCTTGTTTACATAGCCTTGCTTTTTACTTCTATCTATGCAGTAGTTGGGAATGTGGATTACTTTGTGCGTTTTCTGAAAGGAAAACTCAATTATGCAGGAGCTTCCATAGCGCACATCGGTTTTGGATTAATTTTGTTTGGAGCACTTATTTCTAACTCTCAAAGTAAAAAATTATCACACAATAAGGGCGGGAAATTTGATTTAGCCTCTTTGAGCGATACATTCAAGAACAACGAAGATGTTCAAATTACATTGGGAGACACCAATTACATGAGAGAATATTTTGTGTCGTACCGAAGCAGAAGTCAAGAAGGGATTAATATTTATTACGAAGTAGATTATTTTAAACCCGAACCTATTTCATACGAAAAAGGTACTGTAGTGGAGTATTTTGGAGAGTATTACCAAGCTAAAGAATCGCATGAGGTAACCGAAGATTTTTTCGCAGGAAATGCCAAATATTGGCAGCTTATAGGTCCAGATTCATTGGCGAAAGCATGGAAAAGTCATCGTCCGGGAGCCAAGGAGTTTACGTTAACTCCATTTGTTCAATTGAACGAGAGATTTGGAAATGTGGCAGAACCTTCAACCAAACATTATGCAGGTCACGATGTGTTTTCACACATTAAATATCCAGATCCAGCAATATTCGAAGGAAAAAATGACGGTTATATGCCTTACGAAAACTACATTGCTGAGGTGGGAGATACCATTGTTACAACTCACGGAATGGTGATCGTGGAAAACAATCAGCAGTTTCCTTACGAAGGAAATAGCCAAGCAGGTGTTGTGAATTTAAAATTTGTGGATTACCAACAAAAAATGGAAGCTAAACAACAAACTTTGGTGTATTTGATTCAGCAAGATTCCTCTTTAAAACCCCCATTGCCAGTTATAGATGAAGATTACGGAATGAAAGTTGCGCTGATGGGAATATCTATTCCTACCTACACAGAAGATTCCACATTAATTTCGCCAAGAAAAATTTCGTTGGATATTACAGGGAAAGAATTCATTATCATGCAAGCAAAAACATTCCCACTTATCAATTTACTTTGGTTGGGTGTGGTACTTATGTTAGTTGGCTCTATCATGGCCGTGATATACAGAGTAAAAAGAGAAAAATGATACAAAACATCACACTTATCGGTTCGGGAAACGTTGCTCACAACTTGGGAGCAGCTCTTGTTTCGGCTGGTTTGAATGTGGTTGATGTGTACAGCAGAAGCATAAAGAATGCTCAATATTTAGCCGAAAAACTAAACGCTAAGCATACTGATGATTTTGACAAAATAAACAAGAAAAGTGATTTATATATTCTGGCTACTACTGACAATTCGATTACCGAAATTGGGAATCGATTGAAGTTGGGCAACAAATTAGTGGTTCACACCTCAGGAAGTGTTGGGATTGATTCCTTTATTTCTACATCCTCTAACTTTGGTAGTTTTTATCCGTTACAAACCTTTACAAAAAATCACCAGGCCGATTTTACCGAAATCCCAATTTGCATTGAAGCAAATAATGAAAAAAGCTTAAAAAACCTTTCTGATTTAGCTCAAAAATTAACGAACAGAGTCATTGAGCTCTCATCTGAACAAAGGAAAAAACTCCATTTGTCAGCTGTTTTTGTTTCTAATTTCGCCAATTTCATGCAAGTAATAGGGCAAGATTTATGCGAAAACCAAGGAGTAGATTTTAGTTTATTGCAACCATTAATCAAAGAAGTATTTGAGAAAAACAAAACAGGTAAAGCGATTGACAATCAAACTGGGCCTGCATTGAGGGGCGATACATTCACAATGAATAATCACCTCGAAATTCTTAAAGACAATAAAGAATTAAGTGAGTTATACAAACTAATTTCAAAAATGATCGGAAATAAAAAGCTGTAACAGATTTGTTACTTTATCCCATTCACAAAATCCAAAAAGACTGCTTTGTGTTTTTCTAAATCCATTTTTCAGAAACATATAAAATCATGCATTTTTCAAATATACAAACCCAACTTATTGGTTGTTTTACACCTGTAATAAATTAATTTATTCCAACCAAAAATCAAATTTTAACAATTTTTTAGTAAATATTTGTTTTTTAGTTTAATCTTTTGTTAATTTGATTAAACAAACAAACTAATAACTATGGAAAATTTACAAATGACCTTTGGTATGGTCTCTAAACTCGACCCAACTGATTATGTAGGGTTTACCTTTTTTGTCGGTTGCATGGCCATGATGGCTGCAGCAGCATTCTTCTTTTTATCATTAAATCAATTTGATAAAAAATGGAGAACTTCGGTACTGGTATCTGGTTTAATAACCTTTATAGCAGCGGTACATTACTTCTACATGAGAGATTATTGGGCGGCACATGCTGAATCACCAACATTCTTCAGATATGTAGATTGGATTCTAACAGTTCCTTTGATGTGTGTTGAGTTTTTCTTAATACTAAAGGTAGCTGGTGCTAAACCCGCATTACTATGGAAAATGATTGTATTTTCTGTAATCATGCTAGTAACAGGTTATTTCGGAGAGGCAGTTTACAAAGATCAAGCGGCTTTCTGGGGATTCATTTCAGGAGCAGCGTATTTCTACATTGTTTACGAAATTTGGTTGGGAAGTGCAAAGAAATTAGCTGTAGCAGCTGGTGGAGATGTCTTAAAAGCTCACAAAATTTTATGTTGGTTCGTTCTTGTAGGTTGGGCAATTTACCCAATAGGATACATGATGGGAACAACTGGATGGTACAGTAGTTTTATGCCAGAAGGAAATATAGATGTAGCTTACAATATTGCGGATGCAATTAATAAAATTGGTTTCGGATTAGTGATATACTCACTAGCAGTAAAGAAATCAGCAAGCAACGCTTAGTAATTTAGTATTAACAAAAAAGAAGCGCGATTCGAAAGATTCGCGCTTTTTTTATACCTTATTTTTTCTGTTTTGAATATAAAAATGATGCATCGAAAAAACATGTGGAAGACTAAGGCAAGATAGTATTATAAAAAACACACCCCATTGGTCGGTTTTTAAACCAAAAAAGGCAAGCACAATTGTTAGAGTAGCCAACGAGCTAAAGGGAAGAGATAATAAAAAAAGTTTTCTGGAACCAAATCCTAACCCTTGTTTCAAATGTTTCCAGCCATTTTTGCTATGCTGGAAGATAAAATAAATACCAAAACTTACCATGACAGGCAAAAAAGATGAAAGAACCAAATAAATTAAACTGATTGCTATACCTTTTGATTTATAACGTAAACCTAATATAAAACCTAAGATTAGGGTTAGAATTTGAATTACAATTAAGGCGCTTGATTGACTTATTACTTCTATAAACTCATTTGCAAATCCTGGTATTTGGTTAAGGATAGTATAAAATTCCTCTATGTGAAAAAACAAAATAAGGGATAGAACAATTGATCCCCAAAAAAATGAGTGAAATCTACTTTTTATGTTCCATTCTTTAAAATCTGCTTGACCAAAATGAAAGGCAGAATAAATTAAAAAACCAAATAGTGCAAGGTCAGGGAGCACATACCAAATTCCTCCATATAATAATGCCTTTAAAATATATAACAAAGAAAATTTAACTAGGCTTGAATAAGATATTTCTTTGAGCGTTGTAAGGTGATCTAACGCACCATGAGAAAGTCCTATCGTAAAAAATCCTAAAAGCAAAATTCCTATGATTAAATTACTTAATTCAAGCCAATATAAAAATAATGAAAAAAGAGTAAAAAAAAAGGGAAGTAATACAATGGGTCGCTTTTGTATTTGAAACACAAAATCCCTAATTGCCATTTTAATAAAAATCATTTTAGGTAATTTTGAAAACAACAAAATATCCTCTAAAAATGTGGTTCTCTCCTGAAGAAAATTTAGAACCCTTGCAGTTTTTACTTTTGAAAAAAGTATTTCAAATATTTCTTTACCTTTTTCCGGATTTTCTAACAAGATCTTGAGTAATAAACGATCATAAAAAGCAAACCTCAGTTTATTTCTATTTAAACTTTCTTTTTCAGGAAAATGCTGAGATATTAATTTCGCCTCTTTTGCCATATCATGAAAAGCAAAACCCGTTGTACATTTAACTTTATTATTTCGAGCTCCCATGTTTCTCCAATTATCGCCTAAAGTTTCTGACTTAATCTGCGCACTGGACATTGGAATTACTCCCTTTTCAATCTCATTGATTATATAATCTTTACTTATAGATTTTAGATATTCATTAAGTATTTCATTGGCCTTTTCAAGTGATATTTTTTCACTTCCGAATCGCGTCAATTCAATTAAAGCATTTTTTGAATCAAATGGCAACACATAAACAAACTGGGTAAAGTTTCCTTGAGGAACATTAAAGTCCATCATAACCATTTTGTCTGAATCAAAACAGTCGTCCTTAGTTGATATTTTCCATCCAAAGAAAGATTGAAAAATATGACTTTCATTTTTTTTTGGTTTGCAATATTCTGGCGGTCTACTATCAAAAACATTTTTTGCTAAAACCTTACCTTCATTAATACTCAACAGAAAGTTCTTCGAGTCAATTTTCTCTACTTTTGATAAAAAAGAAGTGATGAAACTTACGTCAAACCGTAATAGTTTTTTTCTTGTTAAATCATACAAATCAATTCCTTTTACGTGCCAATAATTCATCGGTTGAATATTGGCTTCACTCACCCCTCCAATTTCAATTTTATTCCAGCTATGACTTACTAATTTTGTTAAATTTAGTTCCTCTAATTCTTTTTCCGTAGACCAAAAACAAAATGTTCTGTCATTTTTGTTTTTAACTTCCGGCTCAATAATTCCTATTTTTTTTCCATCTAAAATTCCTTTTTCAATTAATTGCAGTAATAGTAAACAATTGGCTGCGCCAAAGCCGACAAACACAAGATCGAAATAGTTAGATTCAGAGTGTGATGAAATGTGGCTCAAAACGCTATTTGTTTAAAGAAGTTAATTATAATCCGCACAAAACGAGAATGACCTATATCTTTTCGTTGATTTAAAAAATTATAGATTTCCAATGCATGTAACTGCATTGCGTGAAGTAGATATTTTTGAAAGGTTATTAAATTTCGTAATAATTGCATTGTTAATGAGTCAACACTATTTTTTCAACTCTTTCGAAATTACAACAAATTAAATTAAGAAATAGAAGTGATTATTTAACTAATCCCATTCACAAAATCCAAAAAGACTGCTTTGTGTTTTTCTAAATCCATATTTCCAGAAAGAGCAACTCGTGCAATGTAATCTTTGTCACCTTCTTTGGTTGTTCCTTGGGTAGATGTTGCTGGAATGGTCCAATAACATCCTTTCAACTGTCCGTAGCTCACGCAATACTTACTTTCGGTAGGTATTTCGTTAATCATTTTGTTTATCAGCACCAAGTTCAACTCTCGTTTGTAGTTTTCTCTTTCTTCTGGAGAATTTCCTTTAGTAGGTAAATCTAGTGAAAATAAAGAAGGAGTGAATCCCTCTTTTGCCAATTCCTCGGATACAAAATTGATTTTCGCCTCTGGTAAATGTTCTTTGATAAAGTTTACAAACTCTCTTGTGTTGGTGTAAGCATCTGCAATTCTTTGATTCATTGAAGGCAATTGAGCTGCCAATATTTCGTATTGTAAATCGGTAGCTTCATTGTCGCAAATTGCTAAATGAAGATGAATTTTTTCCATTAATTCTCCCGACAAATTGTTTCCTGCACAATATCCCGCTGTACATTTTCCTCCACTCGGGAATTTAGATCCACTGGCATAAGAAATTGCTCTTACAGTAGATAATATTTCTCCTTCGCCTAAGAAATGTATATTAGGACAAAAAGTTTGATCCAAAATAAAGACAGAATCTATAGCTTTATTTCCTTGGGCAGTTTGTCTAGTTTTGCTCAAAACTATTTTTAGCTGCTCCAATTCAGGAACTTCTACTCGAGGATTGGTTGGTATTTCTGCAATAATGTAAGGAATAGCGTCTTCTTTTGCAATTTTTTCTAAAACTACATCGATGCTTTGTACCATATCGTTGTCTCCATCAACAGCCAGATCTACCACTTCTACATTATCTAAACAGGCTGCTACTCTTCGTGCTTGATCGTTTGTTCCTCCATAGCAATTTGTTGGCACCACAAATCTAATTCCCTTGTCGGGATGATTTTCTTGAGCATGATCTATCAATCCCATCATGATGGCATATTGCATGGATAAACCACTAGAAGCAACTGTTGGTTCTAGTTGGGTTCCCGTTATTTCTTTGATAGAAGCAATTACACTTGATTTGTTAGTAGCCCTGTTCGAATTGGATGTGCTTTTTGATGTATTTCCTAGAAGGATGTTCAATGCAATCAGAGAATTAGAAGGAGTCATAGCAATGGTTTCTCTTCTTCTTACATGTTGTATGTCAGAGACATAATCCTTGTTTTCGCCCAGAATAAACAACATACTTCCTAATCCAGATTGAATAGAAACATGAAAGTCAATGTTATTAAATACCGAATAATCATCTGTTTCTTCGGAAATGTATAATACACTTCCCTCAAAATCTTTTATTTCTGATCGATTTGATACTTTTTGTGTCTCAAATTTGTACCCATATATTTTTTTAATTGCTACTTCATCAAATCCCTTGGGAAGACTGCTGAAATAGGCAACGAGTGTATTTTTATTTTTTAATAAATTGGTTCTCAACACGGATAATACAGGAGCAGTTTCCGAAGAGAAACTAATTACGCTTTGTGGATTCAATTTGTGAGTTCTGGCAAGCGTCCATTCCAATACACAAGACAAAGGATGTCCCAGTCGGATGTAATCGTAAGCAGTTGGGAGTTCCATCAATTCTTTCTCCTCCGAATTGTTTTGAGCAAATAATACTTCAAATTGTTCCAAAAACTCTGTTTTAGCTTTCGACTCGTTGTAAATATCTAGTCTGTGGGTAGTAAGAGTAAGCCAATCTACTGGCATGTTGTGTACTACTTGTTTTGTGAATTTCAGGAAGTTGTTTTCTTGCATAATCTTAGCCTTGTTGTTGGCGTGAAATTACAATAATTCAGACTAAAAAAAAAGGAAGAGA